>OLPS01000007.1_pt1 | contig 272036 bp, 228 predicted proteins | sample 1673071 | NCBI WGS metagenome assembly OLPS01 (sample SAMEA3136752, study PRJEB25190) | human gut metagenome | reverse complement strand
ATCGTATGCCTTCTGCATTGCCCCGATATAGGAATCCAGGAAAGTAATGCGGTTCGGGTCATGTACCCTGCCGTCACTGCTCACCAGATCATGGCAGGACATGCCGTTCTCCGTAATGTAGAGCGGCAGCGGATAGCGCTCCGTCAAAAACTTAATGCCGTAATAAAACGCCTCCGGCGTCACCGGCCAGTCCGATCCCGTCTTCGGGAACCCCGGCGCACGGTCTACAAATTCCGGCTCGCCGTCTGCGCCGGCGCGGACGTAGTACCCATTATATATATTCTGTCCCATAAAATCAAGCGGCTGATAGATCAGCTCCATATCCTCCTGTGTGATCTCCGGAAGATACGGCGCAAATTTTTTCAGCCCCTCCTCGGGGTAATGTCCAAGGAATACCGGATCGGAAAACCACGATACATTCCAGGTCCAGTTATCGATCGGATTGTAAAATCCGAAATACACCTTTTTCGCCGCCTCAATGTCCTCCGGCCGGTCGGTGTACGGATACGCCACGCCGCCGGTCGGAGCGAAACCGATCTTGACCGGTCGGACCGCATATCTGCGCAGGTTGATGACCGCCTGCCCGTGCGCCATCAGAAGATGATGCGCCACCAGAAACGTCTGCGCCACGGGAAGCTTCACGCCCGGAGCATGAACACCGCTCAGATGTCCAAGACCGACCACGCACTGCGGTTCGTTGATCGTAATAAAATATTCGCAGATGTCGCTGAAATTCTCGGCAACCACCTTCGCATATTCTCCGAACCATTGCACCACGTCCGGGTTCTGCCAGCCGCCCCGCTCATAAAGCGCCTGCGGGAATTCCCAGTGAAACAGCGTCAGGTACGGCGTGATGCCGTTTTCCTTCATCGTGAGAATCATATCGCGGTACATGGCGATCGCTTTCTCATTCACGCGCCCGGTTCCCTCCGGCAGAATCCGCGCCCAGTTCAGTGAAAAACGGTACGCCCGGATCCCCAGATGCTTCATCAGCGCAATATCTTCTTTATAATGATGCATATGATCGCAGCTTGTGCCTGCATTCTGATGTTCAAACACTCTGCCGTCCGCCGCAAACATATCCCAGACGCACGCGCCTCTGCCGTCCGCCGCATCCGTTCCCTCTACCTGATAGGCGCTGCTCGCAACACCCCACACAAAATCCTCTCGAAACATTCTTATAACCTCCTGCTCCTGCAATCGCAGTGTCTCTCTTTATCTTCCAACATTTTTTCTGATTTTGCAATCCTTTTACACGCACATTCTGCAAAATAGGCTGTCTCTTGCCGTCAGTCTCTTCCTCTTCTCCCCGCTGCGATCACGGACACCAGATAAAACGGAACCGCATCGTCCTCATGCGTCTCTGCGAGGCGGATCGTGACGGTGTGCCGCCCCTCTTTTCCGTGTTCTAAAAGCGTCGTAAGTTCCAGTTTGTCTCCCCAGCTCTCATCGAAGTTTGCATCCAGCCGCACCGCATGCTCCTCATCGCCGTCCACGACCGCCAGTGCAGCCGGCGCCGGAAGCTTTACCGATTTCCGGTACTGGACGGCAATGCAGCTGCCCTCCACCAAAAAGGTGATGGCATCCCCCGTCTTTTCCGCCGTCCAGCCATAGCGGAAGCAGTCCGTGATTCCATTCTGTGCGGTCTCATCGGGCGTAAATCCATCCAGCGTGGGCTGCTGCAATCCTGCCATATCCGGCGCCGCGGCATTGCGGATGCGGACAGAATCCTCGTAGGCATTTTTTGTAAGCGGAACCGGAAGCTTTGCCCCCGGTGCAAAACTGGCATTGCTGCCGGTCAGTTTTCCGCTTCGTACCTGCTCCAGAAAATAAGTAATCACCGACGCCACCAGCGCATGTCCCTCATCGTTCGGGTGCAGATCATCCGGCGTGATCGCGCGGTTTTCAATCCGTCCTGCCACCACCTCCGGGTAAATAGAGCTCTGCATGCTGACCGACGGCAGATCATAATGTCTGCCGATTGCCGCGTGCATCACCTGCGCGTTGGCTCCATTGTGGTAAAACACGTTGTGTACCAGAAGAACCGCCGGATTCCACGCAGCACCAAGGATTTTCCGCACCAGTCCTTCATAGGTCTCCTTAAAATGCTCCGTGCTCTCATCATTGACGGAAAATTCCACAATTACAAAGTCCGGTCTCTCCGCCAGAAGATCCGTCCCCACACGCGCCGCGCCGAACTCCGATGTCGTGCCGCCGATCCCAGCATTGCAGTAGACAAACTCCGCCTGCGGAAAGGTCTCTTTCCACCATGTATACACACGGTAGGCATAGCACGTCTGCGGTGTCGAGGAGAGGCTTCCCTGCGTGATCGAGCCGCCGATAAAACCGATTACCAGCTGCTCTCCGCGTCTGGCGCGCGCCATGACCTCCTTCATTCTGCTCACATCTCCCACATTTGCAATTCCCTTTTCCAGATCAATCTGCATATTCATGTTTCTGCTCCTTCTCTCTTTCTTTTCCCTTTATTGTCTCTCACACATCCCAGATTTTATCTCCGAGTGAACGGATATAGGAAGCCAGCTCCTCTGACATCTCCTCCGCTTCCGGAATCCGGATGTGTCCGGGCGTTCCAGAGCCGTTTCTCCGGTATAAAAAGTGGTGCACGCGCTCACTTGCGATCTGCCCACACACCGTCCCAATCGACGCATCCCAGTTCGGATGATGTTTTAAGATAGTTGTCGTAAGAATGATCTGCGCCTTGGGATAGCGCTTCATCAGTGTCTCGATGAATTCCCGGTAGCGCTTCCGCCAGTGCTCCGCCGCACTGCACTCCGGATCCGACGCCATATAGTCCACCGGATGATTGTCATTCTGCCCGATGGCAACCACCACCACCTGCGGCGTATAGCGTGAAAAATCCCATTTCTTTACCTCTCCGAGATCAGGATTGTATGCGAGCTTGTCGTAACAGGACTCCACACCGTAGTACGCCGGTGCGCCGAACCATCCCGTCCCGTCAAGCAGCGCAATGCCGCCCTGTGAGGTATCGTGAAGTTCTGCCCCAAGCTTTCGCGCCGTCATCCAGGCATAGGAATACCAGCTGTTGGAATACTGTCCGTCGTGCACCGGATCCTCTTTTCCGACATAGTCGACCGCCTCCGACACCTCGCCGCACGAGACACTGTCGCCAAACACTTCCATCCGGCGGGCGGGCTTTGGCTCCGGCGGCAGAAGATCTGCGCCGCCATCCACGGTAAATCCGTAGAATGTCACCGTATGGCAGGCGTCCATACGCTTGAACAGCATGAGTTCATGCCGCGCATCCGGCAGCTGCCCCGCAATCTCATAGGTTTTCTTTTTTCCGTCATTCAAAAGGCGGATGCGCCCCTGCACCCCGTCTAAGAGATAGCCCATCTCATTTGTCCAGTACGCATGATGGTTGGCAAGCGTGACTGCCACCGATGTTCCGGTAAAAATCATTTTCACCCAGCTTGCCGCATAGATAAGCACCGGCGCCTTCGGATCGTCGTCATCGATTCTTCCGCTGTACTGTAACATCGGATCGTCCGGCTCGATATTCCTGACCATTTTTTTTGCTGTCATTTCTTTTCCCCCTCTGCCTTCCGGCTCCCCGCCGGATACGCAGCAGGGCTGCGAAAGCCCCGAGGTGTTACGCACACAATGCGTCCTTCTCTTTCCGGCTGCCGCAGCCCCATCATTCCAGTTCTCTGTTATCTTTTTCCGATCTCGGTATCGGTTGTCGTCACCACACTGTGTTCCTTGATGTAATCGATGATGTCATCCAGTTCCGTGAACGCCAGTCCCACATAGCTGTCTGCCGCTCCGTAATAGATTGCAATCTTTCCGCTCTCCGAATCGTGGATTGTTGCACACGGGAAGCATACGTTCGGCACGAATCCGCGCTCCTCATACCACTCTTCCGGAGTCAGAAGAAACGTCTCACAGCGGTACTTCACGATGGAAGGATTGTCGATGTCTAAGATCGCACCGCCGATCGAGTACACATATCCGTTGCAGGTGCCGCTCACACCGTGGTAGAACAGAAGCCATCCCTCGGATGTCTCGATCGGAGCTGCACCGCCGCCGATCTTTAAGGACTCCCACCACTCGGAACCCTTGCCCATCACATGACGGTGTTTTCCCCAGTAGGTGAGATCCGGACTCTCACTGATAAAAATATCGCCGAACGGTGTGTGGCCGCTGTCGGACGGTCTCGAGAGCAGCATGAAATTGCCGCCGATCTTGCGCGGGAACAGCACCGCATTCCGGTTAAACGGCAGGAACGGATTCTCGATTCTGGTAAATGTCTTAAAATCCGTTGTCTTCGCCATACCGATCGCTGCGCCGTAGAAATCCTGACACCAGATAATATAGTAGGTATCCTCCACCTTCACAAGTCTCGGATCATAAGCGTAGACCGGCATGAAGGACTCACCGTTCTCGTCCACAAAGTTAATCTTGTTTTCCTCAAAATTCCAGTGGATGGCATCCTTGCTTCTTCCCAGATAGATATACGGAATTCCGTTCGTCTGTTCTCCGCGGAAGACGCCGATGAACTCATCCCCGTACGGCATTACCGCACTGTTGAAGATTCTCGCCACGCCCTTCACCGGATTTCTGCCGATGATCGGGTTCTCCTTGTATCTCCATACCGGTGCTCCGTTTAACTCCGCCGGGCGCTCCTGCCATGGCACATTCGGTACTTTGGGGCTGATCATTTTATATTTGCTCATAACTTCTACCTCTTTCTGCCGCCGACGCGGCTCATTTTTCTATGATGACCGTATTTATTCATTCGCTTTTAAAAATGCAAGATTCTTCTCGATGAGACCGCACCGCTGTGCCACACACTCCACCGATCTTCCCGGATCGGACGGCGTATGGAATACGTAGTCCACCAGCTTCTCCACCGTCGTGGTCGCCACATGCATCCGTGTATCCGAGGATGCGTAGTAAATAAACACCTCGTTTTTCTCATTGACGACCGCTCCGTTGGTAAATACCACATTGCTGACATCCCCGACGCGCTCCTCACCTCTCGGTCCGATCAGAAGCCCGGACGGCTCGGCAATCACCTTCGACGGATCTTTTAAGTCCGTTGCAAACGCATAGATGACATAACGCAGTCCCGCTGCCGTGTTGCGCACACCGTGAGCGATATGAATCCATCCCTTTTCCGTCTTGATCGGCGTCGCACCGGCTCCGTTCTTCGCCTCCGTGATCGTATGATACTTGCGCAGACTCGTCATTTTTTCCTCATCGATCACAGCGTGTGTGATGTCCTCGCAGAGACCGAATCCGATGCCTCCGCCGCTTCCCGTCTCGATAAAATCATCCATCGGTCTCGTGTAAAACGCATATTTGCCGTCGACGAATTCCGGATGCAGCACCACGTTTCTCTGCTGCGGGGAACGCAGCGTGATGAGGTTCGGCAGGCGCTCCCAGGTCTTTAAATCCTTCGTGCGGACGATTCCGGCTGCCGCCACTGCCGCTGAGAGATCGCTCACACTCGTATCCTTTGACTCGGAGCAGAACACGCCGTAGATATAACCGTCCTCATGCTTCGTCAAGCGCATATCGTAGACATTCGTCTCCTCCGGGCAGGTATCCGGCAGAAGAATCGGGTAATCCCAGAAACGGAAACCGTCGATTCCGTTGTCGCTCTCCGCCACGCCGAAGAAAGACTTTCTGTCATTTCCCTCGATGCGCGCCACCAGATAATATTTTCCGTTCAGCTCGATCGCTCCGGAGTTCATCACGGCGTTGATGCCGAGACGCTCCATAAAGTGCGGATTGGTGTCAGGGTTTAAATCATACCGCCAGGTCAGCGGAATATGTTCTCTCGTGAGAACCGGATACTCGTAACGGTCAAATACGCCGTTGTAAAAATCCGACTTCTCGTTTTTCCGTGCAAGCAGTTTTTCCTGCTTTTCTTTTTCTATATAATATCTCTTATGCAGCATAACCAATTCTCCTCAATTTTCCTTGATGCGTCCCAGTACCTCTATACACATGCGCCCGTTGTGATACGGACATTTCCACGGTTCCACGATCGGCCGGTCTAAAATCGGGCTTCCGTCCTCATACACTTCCCAGTACCACTCGCTTCCCCTGCGAGGATCAATGACATGTTCTTTGATGAACTGCCACTCCGCCAACGCCGCATCCCGGTACTCCGAATGATCCGGCATCTGTTCACAGGCATTTAAAAATCCGACTACTGTCTCCGCCTGCACCCACCATACACGGTGTGTATTGACTACGCCCCTGTCACACTCATTTGCCAGGGAGTGTCCGTCAAACGCCGTCTCATAAATATGTGCCGCAAGCGCCTGTGTGATCGGAACAATTTTCGCCTCATACGCCTCATCGCCCAGCACCTTGACGCCGCGGTCCAAAAGCCACGCTGTCTCAATGTCATGCCCGTAGGAATGCAGATCTAAAATCGTGTGATACCCGGCATCGAAAAATACTTCCTGTCTCCGCTTCGCCGGATTGTATACTTTCTCTGCAAACACATCCATGATCCAACGGAGGCGCTCCCCCACGGTCTCATCCCGCGACACACGGTACAGCTCCGTGTACGCCTCAAAAACATGAAGCAGGGTGTTCATCGTCTTATCTGCAAGCACGCCGTTCTCCGACAGCTTCTCGTTGGATTCCGGCTGGAACTCTCTGGTAAAAGCCTCCAGGTATCCGACCTCATCCGTACACTTCTCTTCGATCAGGGAAAAGAGCTGCTTCGCCAGTGCAAGCGCTTCCTCGTCGTGCGACGCCTCATAGTAGGAGGACAATGCATAGATGCAAAACGCCTGGTTGTAGGTGTGCTTTGTCGTATCAAGCGGTGTCCCGTCATAGTTTAATGACCAGTAGATGCCGCCGTACTCCCGGTCGATGCAGTGCTCTTTCAAAAAGACGTAGCCGTGTTTTGCTTCCTCCAAGAGCGCCTCTCCGGTATAGCCTGCGCTTCTACAGTCTTCCTCCGTAAAAAGTCCCTTTCGATATGCCGTGTAGGCATTGGAGAAAAACCATGTGATGCGGCTGTTTAAAATGCATCCTTTTTCCGCTTTCTGATCCAGTGCAAGATCATAAGACAGCCAGCCGTAATAGCCGCCGTAAGTGTCGTCACGCAGTGCACGCCAGAAGGGAATGATATGTGTGAGAAGTTCCGTTTTAACTTCTCCTCGCATGCTTTCTAATGTTTCCATCGCTGTTCCTCTTTTCCTGTAATCAGCCCTTGACTGCGCCTGCCGTAATGCCGCTGTAGATCTGCTTCTGGAATACGATAAACACGATGAGTGCCGGCAGCAGGGAAATGATAACACCTGCACAGATCAGGTTGTACTGGCTTCCAAGCGGTCCGGTAAAGGTATAGAGGGAGATCGCCATCGTCTTTAAGTTTTCCTTGGTCAGATACAGGTTTGCCGAATAGTATTCGTTGTACACGCCCACGCCCTTTAAGATGCAGGCGGTCACAATTGCCGGCTTTAGCAGCGGAAGCATGATCTTCCAGTAGATCTTCCAGTAGGACGCTCCGTCGATGATTGCCGACTCATCCAGCGACACCGGAATATTTTCCATGTACTGGATAAAGATGTAGATGGAGATGACATCCGTTCCCATCATCATGATGATGTAGCCGTACAGATGATTGATAAAGCCAAGATCATGCATGATCTGGTAGACCGTTACCTGCATGGCAACACCCGGAAGCAGTGCCGCGAATAAAAACAGGTTGCGGATCAGCCCGTTGCCCGGGAACTGGAAACGGTTTAACACATACGCAAGCTGTGTACCGATGATGATGGCTCCGATCAGGACACAGACCATAACGATCACGGAATTCACGAATGCCCTTCCCATGTTCGCACGCTGGAACGCTTCCACAAAGTTGTCAAAATTGAACCAGTTCTGCGGCAGTGTCATAACATTCGTCGTCTTATACTCTTCCTCCGTCTTGAATGCAGTGATGACGCAGGAAATAATGGGAATCACGGCGACAAAGGAAAAAAACACAAGCGATACATATTTAAAAATGATCCAGATAATGGCTCCTGCCGAATACTGTTTTCTGCGCTTTTTCATTTACATCGCCCCCTTTGCTGCTTTTTTCGCCGCTCTCTGTTCTTTGTGAAACTGTTTCAACCGCTTTCTCTCTTCCCTGGTCATGACTTCATCGTCCTGATCCGCATTGCGGTATACATATTTAAAGAACAGTTTCTGTAAGATCGTACATGCGAAAATGATAAGAAGTAACACAACCGCCATCGCCGACGCGAGTCCGACCTTCTGGCTGGTATGTGCAATATTGTTCATGTTGATAAAATACGTTGCCGTTCCGTTGGAACCTCCGGTAATTACGAACGGCTGCTCGAATGCGCTCAGTGCTCCTGTGATGGATAAAATCACATTCAGCGTCACAATCGTCTTGATGCTCGGCAGTATGATATGTACAAACTGCTGAAATTTATTTGCACCGTCCAGCTCCGCCGCCTCGTACATCTCGGAATCTACAGACATAATCGCTCCGATAAAAAGCACCATGTTGTTGCCGAAATATCTCCAGACAGAAGTTGCAACCAGTGACCAGTTGTTGATCTTCTGATCGCGCAGCCAGTACGGAAGACTATCCAGTTCAAATCCAAACCATCCGAGGATGGAATCGAATACAAATCCTCTTGTGTAAAAATATTTAAAGATAAATCCGATCGCAATACCGCTGATCAGATACGGGAAAAACATCAGTCCCTTAAAGAGATTGCCTCCCCTTGTCTTAAAGCTCAAAATCGTTGCAAGGAACAGCGCAAGCGCAAGCTGTACCACCGAACCTACCATGTAGTAGAGGCTTAACCACAGGGATGCAAAAATATCCTTGTTGCGGAATACCTCGATATAATTCTTCCAACCCACAAATACCCGTTTATCTACCGGCGTGGAATATTTCATTTTGTAAAAACTGAACTTCACCATTTCAGCAAATGGCACATAGGTAAATGCTGCCAACAGCACAAGCGGAATTATGGTAAATGCCAGTATAATCAGTGTCTGCTGCCCCTTCCTGCTTTTTGCCCACTTCAGGAATCCACGCCTGGCTGTTTTATTTTCTACTTTCTTTACTGATGTCGCCGCCATATCCAACCTCCATCTTTTTCACCCTGTTTTTAAAATAACGGGACCGGAAACAGATCTCTCATTCCGGTCCCGTCTGTGCATGATGTCTTATTTATTCTGCCGTCACGCCATTGTCTTCCTGTGCCTGTGTCCACTTCTCATTCCACTCAGCCATGATGTCATCGTAGGACATATCACCGTTAGAAGCATGCTCAATGATCTCCTGAACCTTCTCTTTTCCGCCTGCATTGATGTTCAATCCGGAATCAGCGTTCAATGCATTGAGTAAATCTTCCTCGCCCTCTAATGCGGACTCGTCGGATACAAATGTCACATCACCGAACTCTGCGTATGCATCCGGATAATCGTTATCGTCTGCAGCGATCGGGATACCGCCCTCGTTGTATGCAAAACCGGACTCTTCTGTCATCCATTTTACGAATACCATTGCTGCTGCCTGATGATCTGCATCCGATGCCGCATTGATACCGAAGCTGTAGTCAGCGCCTGCGGAAGCATACTGCTTGCCGTCGATCGTGATCGGGAATGGCATGTAGCCGATATCCTCGCCATGAGAATCAGCGTCTACCATCTGGGAATATGCCCAGGAGCCAAGTACCATGGTCGCGATCTCGCCTCTGTTGATCATGCCCTTGGAATCTTCCCAGGACGTTGTGGTGAAGTCATCCTCTGTCAGTCCGTCTGCCACTGCATCGTAGAGTACCTTGTACAGTGCATACGGATGTGTGTTATCGCCGTAATCCTGGAACGGATCCTTTGTGTGAAGAAGCTTCTGGTTCATATAGGTAGAATCACCGGTTGTCGTACCTGCGATCTGTCCGTCCCACTGCTCCATCGGCCATCCGTCTGCATAGTTCGTGTAGAGCGGAATGATGGAAGAATCGTAATCCTTGATTGCCTGCAGTGCCGCGATGAACTCATCCGGTGTCTTCGGTGTCTCTGCAACGCCGGCCTCTGTGAAGACTCTCTTGTTGTATACAATACCCTGTGCATTGCCGGTAGAAGGAACACCGTATACCAGTCCGTCGTAATCCCAGGTATTTGCGAACTTGATCTGTCCTTCCATCTCATCGAGTGTACCGTACGGCAGGAAATACTCACTTAAGTCTGCCTTGTCAACTGCCGGGATCATCATGATGTCGCCCCAGTCACCGCTCTGTAAACGAAGCAGGGAATCGTCGGAATAATTGGTATCCGTCTCAACCTCTACGGTGATATTCGGGTACATCTCATTGAAATCAGCAATGTAAGCTTCCCAGTTCTTTCCCGGATAGCTGTCCTCGGACATATCGGTTCTCTGGTTGAATACATGGATGGTTGTCGTGATATCGGTGTAATCCTCGCCCAATTTGATGCTTGCATAATTCAGAGCACCATCTGTGGTCTCTGCTGCATCCCCACTCTCAGTTGTGGTTGCTGCCACACTTCCTGTTGTCGCATCATCAGATGCTGCGCTGCTGTCAGATGAACTGCCGCCGCATGCTGCCATGCTCAAAGTCATTGCTGCTGCCAGGCTGACTGCCAGAACTTTTTTCAACTTCATAATAAAAATCCTCCTTTTTTATAGCTCATTTTGTAGCTTAATTTAATTATATATTTTTTCTATTTTTAGTCATCACATATTATTGCATAATATATTATTTTCTTGCGTTTTCCTGCATTTTCCACATGTTATACAAATTTTATATCCTGTTTTTAGTCATTTTTCATATTTTAGCCTCTTCTTTTTCTCTCTTTTTCCTCTTAATTTAATTTTAATTACTTAATTTTTGCTATTTTTTAACCTAATAATCAAGAAACCTATTGTATTGCAAAATAGTTCCGCTATAATATAGGATAGTTATGCAGAAAGGACCGATTCTTATGGAACCCATCACGATCAAGGCACGCCTGAATCAGGCTTATCACTTCTCCGGGGCAGCCGGAAACGGCATTCGTTTTTCCGATCTTTCAGACGACCCGGCTTTCGTTTTCCGCGAGGACACATCGGCTGTACACAACCGTTTTGTCCCTGCAGGAGGGCGCATCAGCTACGCGTCCCCCGTCCGTCTGACGCGGGATGCGCTGCCGTACCTCCTCTTTCTCTATGTCGAATCCGGAAGCGGCACTTTAACGACTGCCGGCGACGCTGTGCAGGAGCCGGAATCCTGCCAGCTTGCACCGGGGGATCTCATGCTTCTTCCGGATCAGACCGCATACCGGTTTTCCACGACGCATACCCCTTTCTGCTACCACTGTTTTTATCTGTCCACAGAGTATTTTTCGGAATATCTTCCGTTTTTGTGTGCGGACGACCGCATTTTTCATACGAACCGGACCGAGGCGGATGACATCGTATGGCGTATTCTGCCCTGCCTCTCCCGCGAGCTGCTCTCCGATGAACCAGTTTCCTCGCTTCATCTGACCGCCATGCTCTCGCTTGTCCTGTCCTCCCTCGCCGCTTCCCGCCGTGCTGCATCGACGCCTTCCCTTCCCGCGCATGTGGCACACATGAAAGAGATTTTCGACACCGATTACGCACATTCCCACTCTCTCGCCGCGCTCGAGAGTTCTCTCGGAGTCAGCCGCTACCGGCTCTGCCATGATTTTTCAGACTGCATCGGTGTTCCGCCAATCCAGTATCTGAACCGGGTCCGGCTGAAAGCCGCACGCACGCTGCTGCGCACGACAACCCTCACCATCCGTGAGGTCAGCGCCGCCGTAGGGATTGAAAACACGACACATTTTATCAATCTGTTCAAAAAAGATGCCGGAATCACACCTCTGCAATTCCGGCAGTCTTCCCTGCACTAACCCATATTTTTTCTGGCTTTTACGCTGTCCTTTGTGACCATATGTCCCTCGACGATACAGATTCCCTGGCGGTACGGTTCGCCTGCCATTTTCTTGATCAGCGTGTGAACCGTCTGTCTCGCCATCTCCTTCATATCCACCTCATAAGTGGTGATCGCCACATCACAGAGTCCCGGGAAAAGATAATTGTCATATCCCACAACCGATATATCCTCCGGCACACGGTATCCGTGCTCATGCAGCCTGCGGATCAGAAAACTCGCCGTCAGATCACAGTTACACACAAAAGCCGTCGGCATCTCCTTTGGCAGCTGCAACAGCCGGTCCATATCAATCTTGCCCGTATGGATGTCGCGGTCTGCGATCGTCCAGTCCCCCCTCACCGCAACGCCGTGCTCCATCAGGGATTTCGTATACCCCAGATAGCGGTCCGTGATGGATCCCGTTGCAAGCAGGGTTCCCACATAGGCAATCTCCCTGTGTCCCATGTCGAACAGATAATTCGTCATGCGGTAAGCACCGTAATAGCTGTCCGAAATCACCGCATCCGTATCTGTCTTCTCGTCACAGAAATCCATATACAGAAGCGGAATTTTTGCTTTTTCATTCAAAAACTTCAGATATTCTCCCGTCAGGCGTCCGATGATAATCAGACCGTCCGCCTTCTGCTCCTGCACAAGCTTCGGCATCTCGCAGGCAGTCTCCATCTGTGCGCTGACCACTTCCATCAGCGTAAAACATTCCTTCGCCACCGCGCGCGTCGCCACCTGCTGATACATCTGCAGATAGAAGGAATCATACTTATCCAGCCAGTGCTCGGCAATCAGCACACCGATATTATAGCTTTTTACCGCGTGTTCGCGCCGCCTGGCGGACGGCTGTTTGTATCCCATCTCATCGGCAAGCGTTTTTATCTTCTCCCGCAGTTCCTCGCTGACGCCTTTCTGTCCGGACAGCGCCTTCGATACGGTAACCGTACTCACGCCAAGCTGTCCCGCAATATCTGCCAGCTTTACCGCTTTTGCCATTTTTTCATCCTCCAACTACTGTTCATCAGGCACCTCGGATAAGTGTATCAGTGCCGACTGGAAATCTCCCCACATCGCCGGAACATTCAGTCCCGCATGCAGGAGGGTATCTCCGCAGTACACTTCCCCCGTTGTCTCAACACGATATTTTTTCTTCTCATCAAGTCCCGGTATCCGGATCCGTCTGCTGTGCACATTCGGTCTGCCAAGCACCTGAACAAAGGTGATCAGCGCCTCCGACTGATCCTTTGCCACCACCTCATAACAGTCAAACGAATCATTCTGCGAATAGGAAGCGATCCGGTAATAGTCGCCGCTTCGTATCAGCGCATGATATTTGTGGTACAGCGCCACCTGCCCCGGAATTTTCGCCCGGTCTTCCTCCGGAAGCTTTGTCACATCCAGCTCGTAGCCGAACGTACCCGCCAGCGCCACATTTCCTCTGGTCTCAAACGGAGTCACGCGTCCCACCGTGTGGTTCGGGCAGTCGGACACATGCGCGCCGATCGCAGAGAGCGGATACAGCAGCGCCGTTCCCTCCTGAATCTTTAAGCGCTCTATGGCATCCGTGTCGTCGGAGCACCAGATCTGCGGACTGTAATACAACATTCCCGGGTCAAATCTCGCCCCACCGCCGGAGCAGTTCTCGAGAAGCAGCTGCGGAAATTCGGTGATCAGACGCTCCTGTAATTCATAGACGCCCAGTACATAGCGATGCAGCAATTCTCCCTGCTTTTCCACCGGAAGCACACCGCTTCCCAGATCGGTCAGCTGCCGGTTCATATCCCACTTGACATAAGCGATGTTCGCGCTGCGCAAAATGGATGCCACACACTCATACGCATAATCCCGCACTTCTTTTCTGGAGAGATCGAGCACATACTGATTTCTCGACCGGCACGGCATTCTCCCCGGAAGGGCAATCGCCCAGTCCGGATGCGTCCGGTACAGCTCCGAATCCGGCGAGATCATCTCCGGCTCAAACCAGATGCCGAACTTTAATCCGATCTCATTCACCTGATCGACCAGCCGTTTTAATCCACCCGTAATCTTCTGCTCGTTTACCTGCCAGTCGCCGAGACTTGTGTTGTCATCGTTGCGGTGGCCGAACCATCCGTCGTCCATGACCAGCATCTCGATTCCGGATTTCTTCGCCTCTCTCGCAATCGCAAGCAGCTTCTCCGTGTCAAAGTCAAAGTAGGTTGCCTCCCAGTTGTTGATGAGCACCGGGCGCTCCCTGTCCTTATACGGGCTGCGGATCAGATGCTTCCGGTAGAGATCGTGCAGCGTTCTCGTCATCCTGCCAAGCCCGGCATCCGAATAAGTCATCACAACCTCCGGTGCCGTAAATGTCTCATCCTGCTTTAATTCCCACTTAAAATCCTGCGGATGAATTCCCAGCACCACGCGCAGGGAATCAAACTGGTTCTTCTCCACCTGCGCCAGGAAATTGCCGGAATACACAAAATGGAATCCGTACACGCGCCCCTGCTCCTGTCCGGCGTTTGCGGACACCAGCGCTACGAACGGGTGCTCCTGATGGGAAGATTCACCGCGGCAGGAGCCAACAGACTGTTTTCCGTAGCCGATCTTGCGGTATTCGATCTGTCGCTCTCTCGCCCAGGAACCATGCAGCGTCAGCATCCGGTAATCCTCCGCGTCAAGATCCAACGCCGCAGAAAATACCTTCGTAAGATACACCGGTTCTTTGGCATGGTTCGTCACGCGCACGCTCCGCGCAATGACATCCACGTCATAAAATGCCGTGTAGTACAATGTGACCGTAAGATCCAGCACTTCATCCGCCAGCACAATCTCAAGCGTCTCACACTCTTCTTCGCTGCCGAACGTGGCCGGAAGTCCCGGAAGTCCCGGTTTGCCCGCATAGATCTTATGCCTCCTGTAAAGCGGCTGCACTGCCGTATTGCCGTTTTTGTCCGATACGGAAATCGCACTCTCCCTGTAATCGCCGACGCCGTGCCCCGGATACTCCATCGGAAACGCATCCAGAAAAGAGCTTCGGTCGCGGTTGTTCTGTGAAGGAACAAACGGTGCCTCCCCGGTGCGCATCAGCGCACGGACGTCATAGTCCGTAATCTTTGCACCGTAATAGATATGTCCCAAAAACTTTTCTTCATCCACGATACCGATCAGATAACTGGTATGTGGTGTATCCAGTTTAAAAACCCGTTCTTTTTCGTAATAATGAATTGCTCCCATGTCATCTCCCGCTTCTTATTTCAACAGATCTTCCTTCAATGCCGCAAGCTTTGCATCCGCATCCGTAAGGGAGGTTCCCTTGACGCCAAAGTAATATTTGATCTTCGGCTCTGTTCCGGACGGGCGCACACAGCACCACGCATTGTCGGAAAGTTCATAATAAAGTACATTGGATGTCGGCAGTCCGGTCTTTGTCACCTCACCGGTAGAAAGATCCTTTCTGGTGTCCTCCTTGTAGTCGCGTACTGCCAGTACCTGATGACCGCCCAGCTCCTTCGGTGGGTTCGTGCGGTACTCACTCATCATCGACTGGATCTGTGCCGCGCCGTCGATTCCCTTTAAGGTCTTTGTCTCCAGTCCCTCTCTGTAGTAGCCGTACTTCTCATACATATCCAGCATTGCATCCCACAGGGTCTTGCCGTGCTTCTTGCACCAGGAAGCCACCTCGCAAAGCATCATGACCGCCACGCATGCATCCTTGTCTCTCGCGTAGGTTCCTGCCAGACAGCCGTAGCTCTCCTCCAGTCCGAATACATAGTGATAGGTATGCTGCTGTTCGAAGAACTTGATCTGCTCTCCGATATACTTAAATCCGGTCAGCACCTCGATCAGCTTCACGTTGTAGGCTGCCGCAATCGCTTTTGCCATATCGGTCGTCACGATCGTCTCCACGAGCGCCGGGTTCTCCGGCATGGTTCCCATCGCCGTCTTCTCTCTTAAGATGTACTCTGCAATCAGCATACCGGACATATTTCCGGTAAATGTCACATACTCGCCGGTCTTTGTGTCCTTGCAGTACACGCCGAGACGGTCTGCATCCGGGTCTGTCGCGAGCACGATGTCCGCATCGACTTCTTTTGCCAGCTTTAACGCAAGCTCAAATGCCTTCGGGGACTCCGGGTTCGGGTAAGATACCGTCGGGAAATTACCGTCCGGCAGCTCCTGCTCTTTTACCACATACACCTGCTCAAATCCAAGTTCCTTTAACACGCGGCGCACCGGAAGGTTGCCGGTTCCATGGAGCGGTGTGTATACAATCTTGATGTCCTTCGCCATCTCCTTGATGACTTCCGGATGAATCGACTGCTTCTTCAGTTCCTCCATGTAGCGGTCGTCGATCTCTTTTCCGATGACCTTGTAAAGTCCTGCCGCAACGGCATCCTCTTTTTTCATCGTCTTCACCTGGTCAAAGGATGTCACCTTCGCCACTTCCGCCAGGATATTTTTATCGTGCGGCGGTGTGATCTGCGCACCGTCCTCCCAGTATACCTTGTAGCCGTTGTATTCTCTCGGATTATGGCTCGCCGTAATCACAATTCCGGAAATGCAGCCGAGTTCACGCACGGCAAAGGAAAGCTCTGGCGTCGGACGCAGGCTGTCAAACACATACGCCTTGATGCCGTTTGCGTTCAGGCAGAGCGCCGCCTCATCCGCAAATTCAGTGGACATGATTCTGGAATCGTGGGCGATCGCAACGCCCTTCTCCTGTCCGTTCTGAGAGAGAATGTAGTTCGCCAGTCCCTGTGTCGCCTGACGCACGGTATAAATGTTCATGCGGTTCGTTCCCGCTCCGATCACGCCGCGCAGTCCGCCGGTTCCAAACTCCAACTGACGGTAAAAACGATCCTCGATCTCCGCCTGATTGTCCTTAATGGCAGCAAGCTCTGCCTTTGTATTCTCATCAAAATACGGGTTTGTGCACCACTCTTTGTAAGTCTCCATGTAACTCATATCTCTTTTTCTCCTTTTACTGATATTCTTCTGCCGCGCAGAAGGAAGCTTTCTTGCTCTAAATTATAAACTTTTTTAATCTGATTGTAAACTAATTTTAGTTAATCTTCCGTCACGGTTCCATCCGATGCCACAGCTGCTTCCGAAATGCCGTCCAGATAATTCAAAACCGACTCTGCCTGTCCGCCTTCGGCAGGATATGTCACGCCTCCCGCCGCATACACCGGCACGAACCGGTAGGATGCCCGCCCCGCGGCGTCGATCGTCACCTCAAGCATCGCCGACCGGTCGATACTCTGCCCGAAGATAAAATTGCCAAGGCTGTAGAATACCGGCTTCCCTTCAATATAGGAGACCCCCTGCAGACAGTGGGTGTGCGATCCCACAACCACATCCGCCCCGGCGTCGATACACGCCTTCGCGATCTGTGTCTGGTTCGCCTCCGGATATGCCTGGTACTCCACGCCCCAATGCGGATAGACCGCCACATAGTCGCAGGTCTCCCTCGCTTCCTTAATTACCTCCACAAGAGCCGTGGTGTCATAGCAGCTAAACAGTCCCGGCACTGCATTTTCCACCTTCCAGTCCGCCGTCGGGACAACCCGGGATACCGCGATAAATCCGTATTTTTTCCCGTGGACTTCAATCACCTGCACCTGCTTTGCACGCTCCGCGGAATCGCCCGCGCCGCCATATAGAATTCCGGCACCGTCTAACGCTGCAAACGTATCCGAGAGCGCTTCCCTTCCATAATCAAGTGTGTGGTTGTTGGCGAGTGATACCACATCCACGCCCATCTCATTTAATGCCTTTACATAGCCCGGACTGCACCGGAATGTAAACTGTTTGTCCGCCATCGGCGTGCCGCGATCCGAGAACGGGAATTCATTATTCACCATCAGAATATCCGCTGCCCGAAGCTCCTCCAGCAGTTCCGGTGCAACCACGCCCTTGATTCCGTCCGCATCATAACCCGCCTTAAACGCATTTGCAAACAGGACATCCCCGGTAAAAAGAATCGTCGTACTGCCATCCGCTTCCGCCTGACCGCCCGCTTCCGCTTCTTCGGCCACTTCCGCGGCTTCCGTTCTCTCCTCCGCCTCCGTGGTCTCCACCGCGGTCTCATTCTCCTCCCTGGCAGGCGCACGATCCGCTCCGCTATCCGCCCCCGCATGCTCCGTGTCCTCACCCGATACCACAGCTGCCGGCTCTTCGCCCGGCACCTTTACTTCCGGCGTGCTCCCTTTCGTCCGCGCCACGGCAGCAATACAGCCTGCCACCATGACAATCGACAGCACATACAATAGGATTCTGCACTTTTTATTCATAAAATTCCTCCCTTATTCTTCTCTCTCATCGTCTCTAGTGTATCAGTGCTTTGTGTTTCAGGCAAGAAAAAAGACCATTCCGGCAAACTGGCATGGTCAATTTAATCGCAACTGGACATTTTTATCAATCCATCTTGTGTTATACTCTTATGCATCAACGTTGAAATACAAACTTTTATATGAATCTGACAGAATGGAGACTTCCTAATGACAAATCAAAATATTAAAAAACTGGTAACTGCTGCCCTTCTCGCCGCCATGACATGCGTGGCGACCATGATCATCAAGATCCCGACACCAACCTTCGGCTACATTCATCCGGGAGATGGCTTCGTTCTGCTGTGCGGCGTCGTGCTTGGCCCACTTCCCGGAGCGCTCGCTGCCGGCATCGGCTCGATGTTCTCAGACATTTTCTCCGGCTACGTGACCTGGGCTCCTGCAACTTTCATTATCAAGGCGCTCACGGGCGGCATTGCCGGACTGCTCTTCCATCGTTTTAAAAACACCCTGCACTCGAAAAAGGGACGCTACGCAGCGCTCGCAATCGGCGGCATCGTCGGAGAAGCCATCATGGTCATCGGCTATTTTCTCTACGAAACCGGACTTGCCGCACTCGGCAGCGGAGCCTTAAACCAGGCATCTATCGCCGCCGGCATTGCTTCCTCTGCGACCGGTATCCCGTTTAACATCGTACAGGGTGTTGTCGGCATTATTCTTAGTCTGATACTGCTTCCGGTGCTCTCTAAAATCCCGGATGTCCGTGACTGGATCGAGCGCTAGGCGACCACCTTTCCTCCGAAGATGACCTTCTTCGTGGACAGGTCATCCTTGGAGAGAAGGACACAGTCGCCGCGGTGGCCTGCGGTAATGCTTCCGCACACATCCGCCGCACCGATCGCTCTCGCCGGATTATAGGTTGCAGCGCGCACGGCTGTCTCTAACGGGATTCCCATGGAGACAGCCTTTCGCATGCAGTCCATGAGATTCGTCGCCGAGCCGGCAATCGTTCCGTCCTCTAAGGTTGCAAGATTGCCACGCACAGTAACCGGAAGTCCGCCGAGGGAATACGCACCGTCCTCCATACCGGTCGCCATCATGCTGTCGCTGATTAAGATCATACGCTCCGCCCCGAACAGGGAAAATACCACGCGGACCGCCGAAGCATCAATATGAATCCCGTCGCAGATCAGCTCCGGCATGACATGCTTCGCGTCAAACGCCGCGCCAAACACGCCCGGCGCGCGATGGGTGAACGGCGGCATTGCATTGAAAAAATGCGTCACATGATCCGCCCCCTGTGAAAATGCGCGGTATGCAGTCTCGTAATCACTGCAGGTATGTCCGACCGAGATATGTACCTGATCCGCCAGCCGGCGGATGAACTCCTTGGCACCGTCCGTCTCCGGTGCAATCGTAATCAGACGCACCAGCCCGTGTGCTGCCTCCTGCAGCCGCAGGAACATCTCTACATCCGGATTCCGGATATAAGCCGGATTCTGCGCACCCTTTTTCTCCATGGAAATAAACGGTCCTTCCAGATGAATCCCGATCAGTCTCGCCCCGGTGTCCTGCTCTGCCTCCGGTCTCTTTGTATACGCATACGCATTGGCACACACCGTCTTAAGCGTCTCCTCCGAGAGTGTCATCGATGCCGGGCAGATGCTTGTCACACCCTGGCGAAGCTCGTACGCACCGATCGCCTGCAATGCCTCCGGTGTTCCGTCCGAGAAATCATGACCTGCACATCCGTGAAAATGGATATCCACAAGCCCCGGAATCAGGTAATCTCCCCCTGCGTCCAGAATCTCTTCCCCGTCCGTGCCGGCCGCTTCACTCCCCGCAAAACAGCCGTTTTTTATCCGGACATCCCGCTCCACAAATCCGTGCTCTACCGTGTATACAAGTGCATTCTTAATTCTCATCTTAAATCCCCCATTTCCCTCTGACTTTACCTCTATAATGGTGACATGGAAAGCGCTGCCTCATCGCAGACAACCGTCACATCCGGATGCATCTGCAGGATGGATGCCGGCACTTCCGGCGTCACCGGTCCGAAGAACGCGCGTGAGACGATATCTGCTTTGCTCTCTCCCGAGACAACCACCAGAATCTTTTTTGCCTGCATGATCGTTCTTATTCCCATAGTATATGCCTGCTTGGGCACTTCGTCAATAGAGGTAAAAAAACGTGCATTAGCCCGAATGGTACTCTCTGCCAGATCCACCAGATGTGTCTCCTTCTCGAACGCTGCACCCGGCTCATTAAATCCGATATGTCCGTTATTCCCCAGCCCCAAAAGCTGTAAATCGATTCCGCCGAGCGACTTTATGATCTGCTCATGCTTCGCGCAGGCATCTGCCGCGTCCGGGTTTGTGCCATCCGGGACATGCGTTGCCGTCTTATCGATATTCACATGGTCAAACAGGTTCTCCTGCATAAAATAGTAATAACTCTGCGGATCCGTGTGTGCCAGGCCGCGATATTCGTCCAGATTGACCGTTGACACTCTGGAAAAGTCAAGATCTCCCTTCTCATACCACTCGATCAGCTGGCGGTATGTTCCCACCGGCGTCGATCCCGTGGCAAGACCGAGTACACAGTCCGGTTTCATAATAATCTGCGCCGAAATGATATTTGCCGCCTTTCTGCTCATGTCCTGATAGTCTTTTGCTCTGATAATGTTCATCGTAATCCCTTTTTCCTTTCTCTCATGAGGCAGGAGACGCCTTCCCGTCTCCCGCCCGTTATTTACTGCAGATTTTTCTGCCTCTGTCTTGACTTTATCAGCCAGGCAACGCCCTTTCAAGGGTTTGCAGGCAACTGCACAAACAGGGATAAAAAAAGGCAAGCGCAAATCACTTTTCATTTTCCATGGAAGATGATATGATACATACATCAATACCTGTCAGGAGATTTTTACATGGTTTATGCGATTATTGCCGGCGGGGTATTCCTGTCGGATCTCATCTTAAAGCGTTACATGGACAAAAAATATGCCCGCAAGGTGCGCCATCCGCGGCTTGGGGGCAGGATTGTCCTGGAAAAATATTATAACAAAGGCGCGGCTTTGAATTTCATGGTAAAAAGGCCAAATCTTCTGCGCATCATCCACACCGTCATTCTTGTCGTTGTCGGGATTTTTTCCTATTTTCTGATGCGCCTTAGCGGACACGCGCTGGAAAAAACGGGCGTTGCACTCCTGCTCGGCGGCGGTTTAAACAACCTTTACGACCGCTACACGAAGGGGCATGTCGTCGACTATTTTCATCTGAATTTCGGTCCGAAATGGCTGCGCGCGATCGTCTTCAACATCTCTGACTTCTGCATTTTCATCGGGGCACTGCTCGCCGTTGCCGGATCGGAGGTCTCATGACCAGAGAATCCTATGAGAAAATCACCGGCATCTTACGGGGACATCCGCGGCGCATCCGGCTGGTATGCCTGCTCAACCACACCTTGACCGGCTTTATTTTTGTGCTGTACCCGGCGTTTCTGCTGCTGCTTTTTCTTGAGGGCAGCGCTTTTTTCCTGCGGGCGCTTCTCGTTCCCGCCGTCTCCTTTGCCGCAGTCACGCTCTTCCGACGGATCTTTAACGCCCCAAGACCTTATGAGAAGTTCGGCCTTCCGCCTGCCATAGAAAAAGATACGGCCGGGAAATCTTTTCCCAGCCGTCATGTCTTTTCCGTATTTATCATTGCCGCCACCATTTTCTATGTCCACCCCTCCGCCGGCATTCTGCTCGGACTCCTAGGGGTTGTCCTTGCCGTCCTGCGCGTGATCGGCGGCGTTCATGAGCCGCGCGACGTCATCGCAGGCGCTCTTGCAGGGATTCTGTGCGGTGTGCTCGGATACTATGTACTCTAGCCGTCCGGCACCTTACTTTCCCAGTACCTGATTCCGGTATTCATTGGCAGAGACTCCCTCCTGCTTCTTAAATACCCTCGAAAAATGTGCCAGATCTAAAAATCCCACCTGCTCGGAGATATCTCCGATGCGCAGCGACGGATCTTTTAGCAGTTCTTTCGCATGCTCGATACGGACGTGATTTAAAATATCCGAAAAGCTCTGCCCCGTGTGGCGGTTTAAAAGCTTGCTTAAGTGCCACTGACTCACATACGTCTTCTCTGCCACCTCGCAGAGCGTCAGCTTCTTCGTATAATTCTCCTCAATGTAAGTCAGTGCATTCTTCACGATAAAGCTGCTTGATGCGCTCTCCTTGTGCGCTTCCGCCGCTTCTTCATCCTGCGGATCACGCTTCGGCTCATCCCCGGTAATTCCTTTCCGTTTTAAGTTCCCGCACATCTTGCCGATGGCTTCTTCCAGTTCGTCCATGTTGGACGGCTTGAGCAGAAAGCGCGTCACCCCGAGACGGATTGCCTCCTTCGCGTACTCGAAATCACGGTAGCCCGTCAGAACACAGACCTCGAGATCCGGGAACTGCGAGTGGATCGCAGCGATCATCGCCAGTCCGTCCATCTCCGGCATGCAGATATCCATAAACACAATATCCGGGTGAATCTCCTCGATAATCTTTTTCCCTTCCAGTCCGTCGTGCGCCGTTGCCGCGACCTTACAATTCCACTTTTCCCACGCGATGCTCCTCGATAACCCTTCCACGATGATCGGTTCGTCATCCACAATCATCACCTTGTACATAGCCAATCCTCCACTTGAGCAAATTCCGCTCTCTTTCCAAGAAGTCTAGCCTTTCACGGCACCTGCTGTCAATCCTTTGATGATATTTTTCTGTAACAGCACATACACAATCATGACCGGGATGACAATGATCGTAACCGACGCCGCCATCAATCCGAAATCGGTTCCATACTGGGAACTGATCTGTTCTAACAGTGTGGAGATCGGATACCTGGTCGGGTCACGCATCATGATTTTCTGTACAAAGAGGTCGTTATAAGACCAGAGGAAACTAAAGATGGCAACCGTTGCAAGTGACGGTCTGCAAAGCGGAACAATAATTTTTCCAAATACCTTAAATACATCTGCGCCTTCCATGTAGGCAGCTTCCTCCATCTCCAGCGGGATGCTCTGCATGAAACCGGTCATAACGATCGTCGCAAAGCTTAAGTTTCCAGCAATCTGCGGCAGGATAACCGCAATGCTTTTGTTCAGAAGCCCCCATTCCACCATCATCTTAAACACCGGAATGATCGTGGAAAATACCGGAAACATCAGACTTGCCACGATGAGGCTGCGGATCAGCTCCTTGCCTTTGAAATGATATCTGGTAAGTCCGAATGCCATCAGCGACGCGAATACCATAACGCCTACCGTTACCGTGCCGGAGATCACGAAGCTGTACCTATAGGCTCTTAAGACGTTTAACCGCTCAAATGCCGTCTGATAATTCATCCAGGTGAACGTCTCCGGAAGTGAGAAGGAGGAGCGGAGCACCTCCGCGGACGGTTTAAAGGAATTCAGCACCACCCACACAAACGGGAAAATGGTGAGCACCGCCCAGAAGATCAGTACGAGATAAATGACAACCGTACCGGCTCCGATTCTCCTGTGTTTTTTTCTGACTGTCGTTACACTTACTGCTGCATCCATTTAAGCCACCCCCTTCTTTTTCTCTGCTCTTGCGCGCTTTTTCGCTTCTTTGTCGTCCGCATCTGCCGTAAGAAAGCCGACTGCCTTCGACACCACAATGCCGAGCACCACGATCAGTACCGCCAGTGTAGAACCATAATCATAATTGTTCAGTCCGAAGGTCTGCTGGTACATATACGTTCCAAGGAAATGGGTCAGTCCCTGCGGCGCGCCGTTTGGCACCATGACCCACGGAAGATCAAATACTTTTAATGCTCCCGTTACCGCCAGTGTGACCGATGTAAAGAATACCGGTTTCATCATTGGCAGTGTAATATAAAATACCTGTTTAAAGCGGCTGCATCCATCGATGGACGCCGCTTCATATATGTCGTCAGGAATATCGCTTAACCCCGTGAGTAGAATGACAAAGTAAAAACCGATGTAACTCCACAGCGTCGGGATACAGACCATGATAAATGCCAGGCTGGGGGAAAGCCAGTTGACCGGCTTTGCTCCAATGCTCTCTAAAATCTGATTCAGCATACCACCGTTATAGTTGTAGAATAATTTGAACAACAGACCAATCGCCGTTGCAGAAATCACTACCGGAAAAAAGTACACCGTACGGAATAACTGCTGAAGCTTTTTTATCTGTGAAACCATTACCGCAAGCACAAATGCGATTCCGACCTCAAAAATCACCGTGAGCACCATCATCTTCAGGGAATTGATGAGCGCCGTCCTCACATCCGGGTCTGTAAACAATTTCTTGTAATTTTCAAATCCAATAAACTTCCATTCAGTTCCCGGCATCTCGATGATTGCCGTCATATCATAAAAGCTGTTCTTAATATTCTGCACGAACGGTATGTAAAGAAAGACTAACATGAACAATAAACCCGGTACCAAAAACACCACAAGCGGCCATTTTTTCTTATATAACATCTTTCTTCCACCTTTCTATCATAAAAATAACTGTTTTTTGGGTACAAAAAACGAAGGGGCCGCTGGGCATAGCCCCTCCGTCATACTGTTTTCTGTATCTGATTTTACTGCTGCACCAATGTGAGTGCCTCGTTGATGGCATCTTCCGCCGACATAGCACCTGTAGATACCTTGACAATCTCTACCACAAGTGTCTTGTATGCATCGCCGATTCTGGAATCTGTCGGTGCCACGATCGCCGTTGCGTTGCTTGTGTACTCTGCGATAGACTGTGCAAACGGTGTTGCACCCTCTACCGGTGTTACCTCAACAGCTGCCTGGGACACAGCGCCGGTTGCTTCCCAGTATCTCTGAACGCCTGCCTGGCAGGTGTGTGCCATGACGAATTTCACTGCTGCATCTCTCTTGTCCGGATCTTCCCATGCCTTCTTTGTGATATAGAATCCGGAAGAGATACCGCCTACCAAAGAGCCCGCCTCTGCTTTCTGATCCGGAACACCCGGGAATGCGATCACAACGGTGTTGTCGGTATCCTCGATGTTTCCTGCATACCAGGAACCGTCTAACTGCATGGCAGCTTTCTTGTCGCGGAATAGCTGGCCTGTGTATGCGTCATCAACGGTGTCAGTATCCTCCGGGAATGCACCCATATCTCTTAATGTCTTAAACATCTCAAGCCCCTTTACCCATCCTTCCGGTGCGCTCGTCGGAATGGAAGTATACTCATCCACGCCGGATGCATATAACATCAGGAACTCAATCCAGTAATGCGGTACGTTGTTTAACGAGCAGGCAATCGGAATGATGTCGTTCTCCTTGAACGTCTCAATCGCTGTCTCCATGGAAGCCCAGTCTGTCGGAAGTTCCAGATCGTACTGGTCGAACAGATCCTTGTTGCAGTATAAGCCTTCCCAGTATCCGGTTGTCGGAACCGCACGCTCAACACCGTCGGTGTTTGCCGCTGCCTGTAATGCGGAATCCAGTGTGTCTGCCGCATAGTCCGGATATTCTGCGCGGATGTCTTCAATCGATACCAGCTTATCCGTTGCAATGATGCTGTCTGCGGTTGCATCCGTGAAGAACTGGATGACATCCGGCTCATTGCCTACGGAGAAGTCCGCATTGACTGCTGCTTTCCATTCCTCATCGGATGTCTGTGAATTGTCTTCGATCGTTATGTAGTCATACTGCTCCATAAACTCTTTGTTGATTGCTTCGTAGGTCTCCTTATTCGGATCGGTTCCTCCGAACATCGACACAGTTCTTAATGTCACCGGATTTCCGGATGCTTCTGCAGTACCCCCGCCTGCTTCTGTTGTTCCGGCTGTCTCTGTCTTTGTGTCGGCTGCCGTGTTGTCTGTCGTTGCAGCCTCATCGGAGCCCGCCCCGCATCCTGCCAGCATGGACACTGTCATTGCGCCAGCCAGCATCATGGATAATACCTTTTTCTTCATAGTCAAAACCCTCCTTGTTTTTGTTCCTGCAAATGTTTTTCATTTGCTATACTGATATTATACGAGCAGAACTCACAAAAGGCATTAGACCCATTTGACATTATTTGTTCAATCTTGCTATGTTCTTTAACTCATTTTGCGCTTCGCTTCTCTCTTTTAACGATATTTCATCCTCATGGTCAACGTACGGTATCGTAATCGTCGAAACCGTGATGCAGTCTTCCTCCTGCTCGATCGACAGACCGTATTCGTCCCCATATACCAGGCGGATTCTGCGGTTCACGTTCTGGATCCCAATGGAGGTGTGGCGTCCGGTATTCTTCGGAAGCCTGCTCTCATCGCCCTCCAATATAGCATGGATCCGCTCCAGCTCCTCCTCCGTCATCTTTTTGCCTGTATTGCGCACTTTTAAGTAGACATTTTCATCATCGTGGTATACGTGAAGCCGGATGACGCCGTTTTTTACCGTCTCCACCCCATGCACAATCGCATTTTCCACAATCGGCTGTAAGATCAGCGGCGGCACCATCAGATAGAGCAGATCATCGTCAATCTTGCGCTCGATCGAGAGTCTCTGCCCGAACCGCATGGACATAATGTAAAAATAGGCATCAATGCACTGCAGTTCCTCCGCAAGGTGAATCTCCTTTACATTGGCGCGGTTCATCCGGTAATCAAGCACGGTTCCCAGCGATTCAATCATTTTAGACACGACCGTATCTCCCGACATCCGTGCCTGCCAGTTCATCATCTCTAACGTATTGTTCAGGAAATGCGGATTGATCTGCGCCTGAAGCGCCTGAATCTGTGCATCCTTGCGCGCAAGCTTTTCACTGTACATGGAATCAAACAGATACTTCACCTGCGCGGACATGCTGTCGAAGCTCTCCTTCATCTGCATAAATTCCTGATTGGGCATGTCTCCCTCGACCGTGATTCCCATCTCTCCCGCTTCCATCCGTCCGGAAGCGCGGAGCATCCGGTCGATCGGGTGCTGGATATTCCTGCGGATAAAATACACCACATAGCCAAACAGCGGAATCAACAGCAAAAACATCAGCGCAACAATCGTATAGAACTGGTACAGCCCGGAATAGAGTTCGCTCTTTCTGGCAAAAAGTACAATGCCGATGTGAAAATCATCCCGCCGCTCCTGATACAGATACGCGCGGTAGGTAGCGTCCTCCGCCTTTGAGAATGTGTGGCTGCTCACCCCGTCATACTTTTGCAGAAGCTGCTCTAAAAGCTGTTCCTTGTCACTCTTCTCCTCGTTTTTCACAAAGTCAACCCGCGCATCGCGGCTTCCGAAGCAGACCACCATATCATTCAAAAGACCGGTATCCACATCCTGAAACACCTTGCTGCGGTTTAACTCCACCACCAGCGTGCCGTACCGTGTATAATCCATCGTCGTGTACAGATTGCGGACGATAAAAATACGCCCGTCGACCACCCGCACGCAGGCATACGCCGAATCCGAATCTATCACATCTTTGAGGTAAGGCTGTATCTCATCCACATAACTCTTTAACGAGATGCCGGTGCGCGAAGAAAAGCTCTCCGGATCTTCGGTTCCGTAACAGTAGTAGGCATACATATTAAAACGCTCGTCCAGATAGAACTTTCCGCGCAGGCTGGTATAGACATCCTGAAGATAGTCGTTTCTGGAATAATCTCCCCGCAGGTATTTCTTCCAGGCATTCTCCCAGGTCTTCTCATAGGAAGGTCTCTGGCAGAGCGTGATGGCATCCTCGATGCGGATCGATGCAAAGGAAGCCATATTCTCTAACTGATCCTCCATCAGACCTTCCGTCTTCTCAATGATTCCCTTCCGGTAGGAGCTGGTGGTATATGCAAAAAATACCGCGATCGGGACACCCCAGCACAGGATGACAAATACTATAATTTTCTTCTTCAATGACGACAGTCGTCTCTTTTTCTCCATAAAAATCTCCATTCCTGCATGCGAAAAAATGTATTTTCACACGGCTGCCTCCCCGTTTTCTCTCTCCATTATAGCAGAACACCGCCGCGCGGACTAGTTATACCGTGTCTTTCCAAGCTTTGAGCACTCCACCGGAGATGTCCGCAAGCTGCAGACAATTTTAGGACTTTCGTGTGCCTCTTATCGAATTGCTGAACAAAACATAACCGCGCGAAGCCGATGTCTGAATTGCCATCTGCCATGTTTTTAATAGCAGATGGCAACGAGTTTCGGTTCGCGCGGTTTTATATTGTCTGTGAAGCAATTCGATTAGAGGCACTAGAAAGTCCGCTCATTGTCTGTGCTTGTCGGACATTCCCCCGGTGGATTGTCAAAGCGTGGCAAGACACGGAATGGAATGTGAAATGCGGCGTTTTTCTACTCTACAGATCAAGGAACTGCTCGTATCTGGTGCAGATGTCCGCCGCCTCGACGGCATCCGGCATCTCGCAGAAAATGCGCAGCAGCGGCTCCGTGCCTGAGAAGCGGGCGATGACCCAGCCTCCATTTTTGAAGTAGACCTTGCTGCCATCCAGATAGGAGACATGGTCAATCTCTTCCGGCAAATCCGGCAGCTGCTTCTGCTCCATTAAAACTTCCTGCATCTTAAGCTTTTTCTCCAGTGTGAACTTATAATCACGCTCTTCCATATGGATCTCCCCACATTCTGCGTGAATATCATCCATGATCTGCGAAAGCTTTTTCCCGGTCACTGCCAGCATCTCGATCAGAAGCGCCGCCGCATAGATGCCGTCTTTTCCGTTGATGTGCCCGTGTACGGTCAGACCGCCGGAAGACTCGCCTCCGATGATGGCTCCTGTCTCCTGCATCTTAGCGGAGACATACTTAAAACCAACCGGCACTTCATAGCATTTTTCTCCGAACTGCTCTGCCACTTTATCCAGCATATGGGTGGTCGCTATATTGCGCACCACAGGTCCATGCCAGCCCTTAAACTTTACAAGATAGTAATACAGCAGCACCAGAATATCGTTCGGATGCAGGAAATTGCCCTTGTCGTCGATCACGCCGATACGGTCCGCATCTCCGTCTGTAGCGATACCGATGTCACACTGTTTTTCCACCACATAATTCTGCAGTGAGTGGAGCGTTGCAGCGGAAGGCGCCGGAAGTTTTCCGCCGAACAGTGTATCATGTCTGTCATGAATTGTCGCCACCTCGCAGCGGGCAGTTAAAAGAATCGTCTTTAACGATGTCTCACTCACGCCGTACATCGGATCCAGTGCCACCTTAAGATCAGCGTCGCGGATAGCTTTCATATCCACCGATGCAATGATATTGTCTATGTACTCATTGAGCGGATAGATCTCCTCGATATAGCCCGCCGCTTTTCCATCCTCATATGCAACCGCGCAGACGCCGTCCGATGCGATGTCGGCAATGTAGTCCTCCAGATCCTTCGTCTGGATCTCGTCGGCATCACGGCCGCCCGCAGTAAACACCTTGATTCCGTTATAGATTGCCGGGTTATGGCTTGCGGTAATCATCATTCCGTACGGAAAATCATGCTTCATCACGTAGAACATGACAAGCGGTGTCGGCGAGGATTTGTTGATCAGGTATGCCTTGATCTGTGCCGCTGCAAATACCTCTGCCGCCCACTGCATGGCTTCTTTGGAGAGGAATCTGCGGTCATATCCCATAACGATGCCCTGCTCGGTCACACCCTCGCTCTTCATTTTGTTGACCAGCCCCTGCGCCAGAAGCTGTATATTTGCCTTTGTAAAATCGTCTCCAATCACGGCTCTCCAGCCGCCGGTTCCAAATTTGATCATATCAATGTCCCCTTTCTTTTCCTGTGCTATCCCATCACAACTCTGACGTCATGTCTGCTTCCCTGTGCCATCACTGGGATACGTTCGACCTTCTCTCCGTCCAGATACAATTCCTGCACGCCCTTCATCACGCCGTCCGGGTTTTCCACGTGAATATCATACTCTGCCCCGCGCCAGCGTCTGACGGCGGAAAATTCCTTCCAGTCTGCCGGGATACACGGATCAATGGTCAGGTGTTCAAAATCCGGCCGGATGCCAAGCATATATCTGGTTGCGGAAAAATAAGCCCAGCCGCCGCTTCCGGTCATAAACGGATGACGTGCCCGTCCGAATGCTGTGTGGTCTCTTCCGACCACAAACTGGCAGTACGAATACGGTTCTGACTGCCGGATCTCAATCATATTGTTCTGATAATACGGGCACAGTGCGTTGTAGAACTTCATTGCACGGTCGCCGCGTCCCAGCACGCACTCCGCAGCCCATGCCCACGGATTCGGATGGGAGAAAATGGAGCCGTTCTCCTTCAATCCCGGATAAACGCGCGTCACAAATCCGATATCGTCATCCGGCACGGTGTACGATGGAGCATTGAGCAGAATTCCATACGGCGTAAACAGATACTTATCCACGGAATCCATCGCACGTTTTCCTTTTTCCACATCGGCTGCACCGGAAAGCACTGCCCATGCATTGGACTCCAGATGTACCTTTCCTTCCGCATCCTCCGATGTTCCGATCTTCTTTCCGTTCTTTGTGATACCGCGGATGAACCATTCCTTATCCCACAGTTCCCTGTTACAGACATTTCCTACCCGCTCGCGCATCGCCTGATATTTTTCCACATCCTCCGTGCGTCCGAGATATTCTGCCAGCTGCAGGAAGTGGCAGATCGCCCAGTAATGCAGGAAGGACACCATTGCGCTCTCTCCGCCGCCTAAGTTCAGACAATCGTTCCAGTCTGCGCGGAGTCCCTTGCAGATTCCGGTTGCGCCGACCTGTTCCGCGGAAAAATCCAAAATCCGCTTCATATGTTCATATACCGTTCCCTCGCCTCCGTCGGCATAGGTCACGGTCTCATCTGCAAATCCAGTCTCTCCCGTCTCCTTGATATATTCGATAATGGATGGCACCAGCCAGAGCGCATCATCCGAGCAGGCATCCTCCAGCCCGTGCACAATGTCCTTCGCGTTCACTGTCGGGATGACCGTCGGAGACTTAAACGGCTTTTTCTTTTCCTTTTTTGCATCCGGGTCAAACCATTCCGGCGAGAACAGATGCAGTCCGTAGCCTTTGGTTGTGAGTCCGCGCAGCAGTTCCACGATGCGCTGTCTGCATTTCTCCGGATTGGAGTGCGGTATCGTCATTGCATCCTGCGCCGTATCCCGGTATCCCAGACCCGTGCGGCCACCTACCTCGATAAACGATGCAAAACGCGAAAACATGATATTTACTTCCGCCTGATAGAGGTTCCAGGTATTGATGAGCGTATTCATTCCCTCATTCGGCGTCCTGATCTGCAGCTGTGCAAATTTGTTTTCCCAATACTCCCTTAACTGTGCATACGCCGCATCCACATTTGCCATGTCAGAATATTTTTCCCGGATCTTTTTTCCCGCTTCGCGGCTGCCCTCTCCGAGCATGAAGATCAGCCGTACTTCCTCTCCCGGCGCCAGCACAAGATCCTTCTGTAAGCTTCCGCAGTGGTTGTTTCCAAGCTCGTGAGAACCGCTGCATGTTCCGCACTCCACCGCAATCGGGTTGTCTTCCGTCCGGTATGCTCCCAGAAAGCTGTCACGCAGACAGTCAAATCCGTCCGGCGTCACATTCGACGCGAAATACTGATAGCCGAATTCCTCATAGAACAGATCATACTCGATGATATTTTCATCGTAGGATGATCCTGCACAGTAGAGGCTCATCTGGAAATTCTGGTTGTCAATCATAATGTGATGGAACGAGAACTCACAATACGAAAATACCGATAATCTTCTCTCTTTGTCTGTGGTGTTCTTAAGACGCACATCCCACAGTTCCACCGCATCGTCCATCGGAACCATCAGCGTCTGGCTTGCCTTGATTCCCTTGTAATCGCACTCATAGGTCGTGTAGCTCATGCCGTGTCTGCAGGTATACTTTGCCTGATTAAGCGGTTTGCCCACCGGCTGCCAGGATATGCTCCAGTAGTCTCCGTCCTCGGCATCCCTCAGATACACATAATGTCCCGGCCGGTCCATCGGCACCGCATTTCCGCGAAAACGCGTCACCCGGTGATACTCCGGAGACTGATAGAACATGTAACCGCCCGCCGTATGATTGACCACGACGCACAAATCCTTCACGCCGAGATAATTTGTCCACGATACCGGCAGGTCGACGCGGTCAATGACATATTCCCTTTTCTCATTGTCAAAATGTCCGTACTGCATAAAAAATCCCCCTGTCTTACCTTCCTATTTTCATTCCTTCTGAAAATATTATAGTAAGACAGAGGGCGAAATTGTATTGCCACGCATGGCATAATTTGCATATTTCTGTCATTCTAAAACAGAACCTAATCGAGTGCCTTCTCCAGCTCCTCAATCACGATCCGGAGTGCCTTGATCCTGGCGTACTTCTTATCCACAGACTCGAGGATATGCCACGGCGCATAGGTCGTGCTCGTCTTTGTGATCATCTCATTGACTGCCGTCTCATACTGATCCCATTTTTCCCGGTTCCTCCAGTCCTCCTCCGTGATCTTCCACTGCTTTTCCGGCGTGTTCTGCCGCTCGTTAAAGCGCTCCAGCTGCGTATCCTTGTCGATCTGCACCCAGAACTTGATGATGACGGCTCCCCAGTCATGCAGCTCCTTCTCAAATTCATTGATCTCGTTGTACGCGCGCATCCAGTCGTTTTCCGTGCAGAATCCCTCCAGCCGCTCGACCATCACACGTCCGTACCACGAACGGTCGAAGATTGCAATGTGACCGGTCTTCGGCAGTCTCGTCCAGAAACGCCACAGATAATGTCTTGCCTTCTCATGCGGCTCCGGGCTTGCGATCGGATGCACCTCATAGCCCCTCGGGTCGAGCGCACTGGTGATCCGCTTGATGTTGCCTCCCTTTCCGGCAGCATCCCATCCCTCATAGGCGATGATGACCGGAACCTTCTTGCGGTACAGGCGGTTGTGCAGCTCGCCAAGCCGCTGTTTTAAATGCTTTAACTCCTTGCGGTACGTCTCCTCATCGAGCGTCTTATCGAGCGGTATCTCCGAGAGAAGCGGCATGCGCTCTAACGGGAATACATTCTGCAGAAGCGGAACCGCCATATCACGGTTGTCAAGCGCAATGTCAATTCCCTGCGTCAGCGTCTCAAGCACCTGCAATTCCGTCCACTTCTTCGACTTTGCATCCACAATATACCACGGTGCGGACGGCATATTCGTGCTCTTCAAATAGGAAGAAAACGCATCCATGCACTTCTCGTAGTGACTGTTCTGCCACAGATCCTTTTTCCCCACACGCCAGACGGTGTCCTTTTCATCCGTGAGGCGCTCCATCCGTCTGGTCTGCTCCTTCTTGGAGATATGCAGGAAAAACTTCATCACAAGGTAGCCGTTATCCGTCAGCTGACGTTCAAAGCGCCGCACACTCTCGATGCGCTTTGCATATTTTTCCTCGGAAAGCTCCCCGTGAAGGCGCTCTTCCACCACCTCATCCATCCAGCCGGAATCTAAGAACACAAACTTTCCCGCCTCCGGAATCCGGGTAAAATGGCGGTATAAAAACGGCTTGCGCTCTTCCTCCCCGGTCTTTCTCTCCATGGACTCCACCTTAAAATGGCGCGGGTCAATATTCTCGATGATCTGACCGATGCAGTAGCCTTTTCCCGCCGTTCCCCAGCCTTCCAGCAGCACCAGTACCGGCACTTTCTGCTCCTTGATGAGAAGCTGCTGGGCGGCAAGCTTTTCCCTGGCTGCCGCAAGGCGCATCTTTAATTCCTCTTCCCCGGGTCTTACCGGCTCTTTCCACTCTCTCAGCATAAAAACCTCCGTTCCGCAGACGCAATGCGTCGCATTTTTCTTCTCCTATAACAGCGGTGCAAACAACCGCAGAATACACTGTATGATGCGAAGCCCCATACTCCGCTTTCCCTTATACTGTTCCGTCACCTCGCGCGACACCTCAAATATCTGCGCAAAGTCCTCTCCAATGGCACCGATCGCCCCGCAGCCATGCAGCAGCACGCCGTTCTCAAAATGATGGTACAGGCTTCTATAGTCAAAATTGATCGTTCCGACCGTCGCCGTCTCCCCATCACAAAGTGTCTGCTTCTGATGGATAAATCCCGGCGTGTACTCATAGATACGCACGCCGCGCCGCACCAGAGGCGCATAGTAGGAGCGTGTCGTCTGATACACTAACTTCTTATCCGGGATTCCCGGTGTCACAATCCGCACATCAACGCCGCGCTCGGCAGCCAGACACAGTTCCCTCGTCATATCATCGCTGATAATCAGATACGGCGTCGCCGCATAGAAAAAGTGTTTCGCACTCTTGATGAGATTTAAATAAACATCCTCCGCAAAATAACCGTCCGTCAGGGGGCCGTCCGCATACGGCTGTACAAAACCGGTGTCTGCCGCGCGGTAATCCAGCTTCGGAAAATACGTCTGAAACTCATGGTCCGCCTCCGCCGTGGCATTCCACATCTGAAGAAATGTCACAGTCAGGCTTGCCACCGCATCTCCCGCAAGACGGATTCCGGTATCCTTCCAGGTTCCGTACGGGTGCGTGATATTAAAATATTCATCCGCAAGATTGTAGCCGCCCGTGTAGCCGATCTTTCCATCCACCACCGTAATCTTTCTGTGATCGCGGTTGTTCATGAAAATGTTTAAGACCGGAAGCACCGGATTGAACACCCTGCACTCTACGCCGATGGCTTCCATGCGCTTGATAAAGCCCGGATCGATAAAGCCGATACTGCCGACGTCATCGTAAAACAGGCGTACCTCCACCCCGTGTGCCGCGCGCTCGGCGAGCACGTCCTTAATCCTGCCGAACGCCTCCGCTTCCTCGATCGCGTGATATTCCATAAAGATAAAATGTTCTGCCGACGCGAGATCGTGTAGCTGCGCCGCAAGTCCCTCCGCCGCATCCGGGTAAAATGTCACATCGGTATTCCGGTACACCGGATAATGCCCAAACCGCTTGATATAGCGGCACTGGTTCGCCACCGCAAAATCCTGCTCCTCCAGCCGCCCAAGCACTGCCTCATCCTGGGGAATCTGCTCAAACAGCACCGGTTCAATCGTCTCAAAGCGTCTGCGCATCGCCTTTGCGACCACATTCTTGTGTCCAAACACCAGATATATGCAGAGCCCCAGCACCGGAAACGCCAGAATCAGAATAATCCAGGGCATTTTAAACGCAGCGTTCTCGTGCTTGGCGTAAATGCTTAACGCCACAAGAAATGCTCCTACACTAAAGCATAAACTGATTGCCGTAGAATATGCATTCAACCGCAAAAACAGCAACAAAATCCACAAAACCTGCAAAAGCAGGGATAATCCTACAAACACAAGTCTTCCCACACTGTTTTTCACATTAGACTTCTGTTCCGTCCGCATCTTCTGTCTCTTCATTCCGCATCCTCTCCTTATCATATCAAAAAAGCTTTCATCTGCAAACCCGGATGAAAGCTCTTTTTTATTCTTATATTGATTTTCTTTTGTAACGCCATCCTAAGCCTCTGCAGACAGCTGTAATCTCGCCGTAATCTCCCGCACTTCTTTCATAATCGCGGCATACATTTCATACTCAAGTCCAACCGGCGACATATGCGGACATTCCTGCTTCATCCGATAGGCCTGTCTTAACAGGCTGCGTTTGTTCTCCTCAAGCTCCCAGATCTGCTCTCTGCTCATAACTTCTCCACTTTCCGCACACCGGCGTCCCCCGCCTTCTTCTGTGCTATTCTCTTCTTGGTGTATATATCTTGTACACACACCTCTACCATCATAGCATATATAGTGGAAAATGCATCAGGAAGTTGTTCGGCATTTTTACCAAATTTTGTGACCGGATTTGAGGACTTTGCCTATTTACAAAACGGCTTTTATCTATTTCTCACAACTGCATCAGCATTTCAAGAGCCTGCTTTTTCATGATACAAATTCCCTGCTCTCTGATATGTGCAATGTGCCCCTGATCGGAGTAGTGCGCATCGTCATACTCGATCGTTCCGAACGCAAATGGACGCATCTCCTCCTTGGCAAATCCCGTAAAATCCAGAATCAGATAGTACGCGCCGTCCATCTTGTAGAGACTGCTCTTTGGAATCTTCCCGCGAAAAGCAAGCAGGCTCATCCTGCGCATATTCTCAAAGGAAGAAAAGCGCAGTGCACAGATCATCGGGTCGGTGCGCTTATGCGTTCCCGCAGCGGCTGCCGTATCCGCCGTATCTGCTGCGGCCTGTGCGTTCCCCTCCTCTGCCTTGGCCGTTTTCCCTGATGCAGCGTCCGGATCCAGCTGGCTGATCATATGACTGACCGTATTCACCAGATCCCTCAGTGACACCTCTTTGTCTGCGCCAAAAGTGATCGCCATACTGTGATCCTGCAAAAGCTCCGCCTTCACCATCGGAGAGATGCCCTCCATCTGAATATGTTCCTGTTCCTCGACGAGTTCTAAGACAGTATGCATGAATTCCTGCGTGATCTCGCTGTTCGCAATGATCTCATCAATATCGTATCCGAGACTCTCGATCTCCTGTTCCGTCAGTGCACAGCGGATTTTGTTATCACCGATATGTTCTATTTCCATAAATGATCAATCCCATCTATTGTAAAATGTTGTTTTTAAGTGATACCATTATCCTATTTTTTGCACTATTTGTAAAGTGGCAATCCTTAGAATACCTTTTTTTGCATAATGCGGACACTGCCCGCAAAGGATACCGCCAATGTGGCCAGGGAAACCAGAAACACTACCGCAGTCACGGCCGCAGGATTTAACTGCGCAGACCACCTCAGCCCTCCCGCAAAATTCTCCGGCAGAAGCTTCCTTGCTGCAATTGCAGCCCCAAGCACCGCAAACCCCAGAATCATGGTTGCTGTCCTGCTTTTTTCCATACCGTATTTCAGGCTGACCGGAAGCATGACTGCCAGAAAAATTGTCATCTCTAATAAAATAAGGAACATGGGCATCAGCCATTCTAAAAGAGACACCACATCTCCACGGATATAATCCGCCACAAAACCGGCCGCTGCGGAAACTGCCCAGAAACCACCGCCGCACAGCAGCATAAATACATATTTTTCCAGCACATAATCTTTTCTGGTCACCGGAAGCGTGAACAGAAACAGATAGCCGTGATCGAATTCGTCATACGAGATCGTGTTTACTGTAAAAAGCATGCCGAACATGGTACAATATCCCACAATGATCTGCGCCGGCTGACCGCTGCAAAGGAAAATGGCCGCAATCAGAATGATAATCGTAAAATACCGCTTCTGCCCTGCCAGAATCCGAAAATCCTTCGTCAGTAATCCTTTCATAGCTTCTCCCCCCTCGCTGTCAAAATCAGAATATCATCAATGCTGCCTTTTTCCATCACAAGATCCGGGTAATTTTCCTGATAATACCGGCGCTCGTTCGTCAGCAGGCGATAACCATACGCTTCCCGCATTCCGGCAAGCAGATATCTACGATCCAGCGCCTGATACTGCCGTTCATCCACTTTTAAGATACCATATGAATCCAGAAGAACATCCGTCTCCCCGTGAAGCACGATCTTCCCCCGGTCAATCATATAGATATCATCGCAGAACTTTTCCAGATCGCTGGAGATGTGGGAGGATATCAGGACAGATCTCGGTGCTCCGCCGGTTCCCTCCGAATCCAGATATTCCTGCAGTTCTTCAAGCATCGCCTCTCTGGACATCACATCGAGTCCCAGCGTCGGTTCGTCCAGAATCAGCAGGTCAGCGTCATGTGACATCGCAATCAGCAATTTCAGCTTTGCCTGCATCCCGGTAGAAAAATCTTTGATTTTTTTGTTCGCCGGAAGTTCATACCGCTGACATTTTTCCAGGAACCTGGCCTCATCAAATCTGGTATACAGATTCCGCAGAATGGCGGTTACATCCCGGACGGTAAGGAACTGGCTGAAGCCCGAATCCGCAAGGGATACCCCGATCCGCTCCCGGTCTTTTGCAGTCAGTTCTGTATATGGTTTTCCGAAGATCCTTATCTCACCCGTCTCCGGCGGCACCAGCCCCAGCAGAATCTGAAATGTCGTCGTTTTTCCCGCTCCGTTCGCCCCGACAAATCCGGTTGCCATCCCGGGCTGCACTTCCATGGAGCAGTCCAGTTGAAACGACCCGTATGCCTTTGTTACTTTATTCAGTTGCACCATCCCATCATTCATATGATTCTCCATTCCTGTGATTGCACTCCTATGCTTCCAAAAACAATTCCAGAACCGCCCGCAGTTCTTCGTCGCTCATGCCATACGCCCGCGCCTTCGCCACTAGCTGTTCCATCCGCTGCTCGATCTCTCTTTTCTGTTCTTCCGCAAGCAGTGACGGATTCACCCCGAGCACAAAGCTGCCCTTGCCATGCACCGTTGCGATCAGCTGTTCCTCCTCCAGGGCATCATATGCCTTTTTTACGGTGAGAGCGCTCACCTTAAGATCCTTTGCAAGCATTCTCACACTGTCAAGTGGCGCTCCCTCCCGCAGGGTTCCCTGCAGGATCTGTTTTTTTATCTGCTCTACGATCTGCTCATAGATCGGCTGCATCGATGTGTGATCCACAATTATCTTCATTTTCTTTGTATTCTCCTCCACCTCTGCGCAGTATGTAGGTTTCCCTTCGACAAACAGTATATAACAGTATAGAACTGTTGTCAACTGTTATATACTGTTTATTACAAAACAATGGTTACTTTTATATAAAAAATCCCCGTCTTAAGACAGAACTGTCATTCTCTGTCCGCGAACCGGGATTTCCTCTCTCATCGTTCCTTTTTATCTCTTGTTCCTTTTTATCTCTTGTTCCTTTTTATCTCTTTATAGGGTTATCAGTCAATTCTGATATTTCTCACATCAAAAGCTTATTGTTTCTTAATTGCATCTGTCTCATTCGTCCAGTGCAAGAAATGCATCTTTTATTGCAGACACGTCCTCGTCGAAGCCCATAACATATAAAATCACATCCCCGATGCTCTCCACCGCAACGCTCTCCGCTTCCACGCAGATCCATTTTGCAGGATTGGCATTGTCCAAAAGCGTCTGTTTTGCCTTCGGCACATCGGTTCCGTCCGGCACGCGCAGCACAACACACTGATATGCCACCGACGTCATCATCGGCGCAGAATATGCCGAGTCGGTATACGTGATCTCATCTGTGCCCAGCACATACTCTTCCATATCCGCGTCGATCGTCGTCATCTCATAATCCTGCATGGCATCCCGCATGGATTCATCCAGATCGGCCGTTTCGTAAACTTTGTTTAAAATGTCAATACAGCTTCCGCTCAGTGCCTCCGCTTCCTCAGAAGCGGTCGTCTTCCCGCAGGCGGCAAAAGAAAACAACATCACAAACATCATTCCCACCGCAGCCACGCGCTTCCCGTATCCTGCCCTGCCGTCCATTTTACGGTTCTTTCCGGTTCTTTTTCCCATATCCTCTCTGTGATCTCCTTTTTGATTGAAATTTTCTACTTTATATAGAGTAAAACAGGCTTTTGGAGATAGTCTGTCCAAAAGCCTGTGTCTTTATTGCTGTCGCTTTACGCTATTTTTCTTCCGGCATCTGAATGCGGATATGAACGTCGTCCAGCTGCTTCTGATCTACAGTCGCCGGTGCTCCCATCATGATATCCATCGCGTTCTTGTTCATCGGGAACGGGATGATCTCACGAATGCTCTCCTCGCCGCAGATCAGCATAATCATACGGTCAACACCCGGAGCGATTCCTGCGTGTGGCGGTGCTCCGTAGCAGAATGCATTGTACATGGCAGGGAATTTTGCCTTCACATCCTCCTCGCCGAGACCAACCAGTTCAAATGCCTTGATCATGATCTCCGGGTCATGGTTACGAACCGCACCGGAGGAAAGCTCTACGCCGTTGCACACCAGATCGTACTGGTAAGCAAGGATGGAAAGCGGCTCCTCGTTGCAGAGTGCGTTCATACCGCCCTGCGGCATGGAAAACGGGTTGTGACAGAACTCCAGTTCTCCGGACTCCTCGCCGATCTCATACATCGGGAAATCTACGATCCAGCAGAATTCGTAGCAATCCTTTTTCATGTGCTTCTCGCTCGCAGCGCCAAGCAGTCTGCGGAGTACGCCTGCGGTCTTCTGCGCTGCCAGCTTCTTGCCTGCGGTCAGACCGATAAAGTCACCCGGCTTTAATCCGAGGGCAGCAATGACTGTCTCCTTGCGCTCCTGCAAGAACTTGGAAATACCTCCCACAAATTCGCCGTTCTCGTCCAGTTTGAACCAGTATGCCTTGTTGGCTGTCTGCACTTCCACCTCGGCACAGATTCCATCGATCACTTTTCTGGTCGCAGTAAATCCGTCCACGACAACCGCTTTTATGGTCTGTCCCTCGAACGGACCGAATCCGCAGTCTGCCATGACGTCCGTCGCATCCTGCAATACCAGATCAATGCGGAGATCCGGCTTGTCGGTGCCGTACTTGTCCATGGACTCCAGATATGGAATACGCACAAACGGAGCCTTGGAAGCAGTCTTGTATACACCATACTTTTCAAATACCGGCGGCAGTACCTCCTCGACAACAGAGAACACATCCTCCTGGGAAGCAAATGCCATCTCCATATCGAGCTGATAGAACTCTCCCGGAGAACGGTCTGCTCTTGCGTCCTCATCACGGAAACACGGTGCAATCTGGAAATAGCGGTCGAATCCGGACGCCATTAAAATCTGCTTGAACTGCTGCGGTGCCTGCGGCAGTGCATAGAACTTGCCCGGATGATTTCTGGCCGGTACCAGATAATCTCTCGCGCCTTCCGGGGAAGAGCAGGTCAGAATCGGAGTCGTGATCTCTAAAAATCCCAGCTCGTTCATCTTATTGCGGAGCTCTGCCACGATGCGGCTTCTGAGCACGATCTTGCTCTTGACCGACGGATTTCTCAGATCCAGATAGCGATATTTTAATCTGGTGTTCTCATCCGCCTCTCTGGACTGGTTAATCTCAAACGGAAGTGCATTGTAGATACACTTTCCAAGGATCTCGATCCCTTCCGGCACGACTTCAATCTCTCCGGTCGGAAGCTCTGTATTCTTATTGGAGCGCTCTCTGACGGTTCCTGTTACGGAAATGGTGGACTCCTTGTTCACTCCGTCCAGCTTCTCCATCATCTCTTCTGTCTCAACGACAATCTGGGTCGTTCCATAGAAATCTCTTAAAATAAGAAATCCCAGGTTCTTGCTGACCTTGCGGAGATTCTCGTACCATCCGACGAGCGTTACTTTCTCTCCCGCATTGGAAAGACGCAGCTCATTACAGTTATGTGTTCTCGACTGTGTCATTTTCTTAACTCCCTTGTATCAATCTAAAAATATTCTTCAAATCTGTCCGGGCAGCAGCCTGTCCGGCGCTTTTTTTATCTTACACCATGAAACGCGATTTTTCAACGGTTTTATCCGTTCTAAATAATTCTGACAAACACTCCGATAAGCACGAACACAAGGATCGTCAATCCAAATCCACGCAGCGTTATCTTTGTTCTCCGTAACGGATCTTTCAGTGCCTCCTCCAGACAAATCCTCTCAAGTTCATCCAGCACACGCCATAATTCCGTATAATCACGACTGTTAAACTCATATTTTATGTCTTCCACGCGTTTGCCTATGTAGCGGCATGCTTCCTCCGACCACTCCTGTGCCCTCACATGTTCACCAATTTGTCTCCAGAACTCTGGTTCTTTGTACAGAGTAATCGCCAACTCCGATTGCAGGAACTCTTCCCAGCGTTTCTTCTGGGTTCCTTCCCCCTGCAATGTGAGACCTCGCAGCCGCTCCGGCAACTCCTCTGTCAGCATTTTCCTGCTTCTCTCCTGTCCGGCACGAATGCGTGCAAAATACTCCTGCCATTGTGCTTCTGTCTCATCGGTTTCAAGCTGTCCGTACTCCTTCTCCAGCGCCCCGTCCCGCTCTTTTAAGCCTTCCCGTGCCACCGGTTTCACCGGACTTGGAACCGTCCTGCTTCCGTTCAGATCACTTTCTTTCTCTTGTCTTTTCGCGTATTGAATGGCGCGCTGGTAAGCATCGTGAAGCACTGCCCACTCCTCTGGCTTTTCCTCCCTGTGGCAGCTTTTTACTCTGGCTGCATATGCTTTTTTTATCTCTTTTTGATCCGTTGTCTGGGGAATTCCCAGTGTTTGCCATATTGTCATATTCTTCTAGCTGGTCAGATGTCCGCCCCTCCACAATTCATATTCCTGTTCCTCTTTGCGGTAATCCACCTGATCCTGCGCATCGACCGCCTGCTTACTACTCTCATACCACCGGGAAAAACCGTCTGCTGTTCCCTCAAATGCCGCCTCCTGCAGACACTGCTCCTCCACATAGTCCAGAAACAGATTCAGCTGTTTTCTGCCCTTGTTGATGGAGAGGACGTCCTGTCTTCCCAGATAATAGTTAAAATACTGTACACGACTGTCAATCTGTTCCCGGATATATCCCGTTGTCTCACGATGCAGCTTTTCAGCACGCGCAAGCACCAGCCGGTTTTCCTCAAGATCTCTCGGATGAATCTTCAGTTTATTCAACTGCTCCAGTCTTTTTTTCAGTTCCTTTTCTGATAATTTGATTTTATCATTCCGGATCACGAGCTGTTTTTCTTGTCCTGTCGATACGACGTGCACATCTACCACCAGAATTCCATTGATATCGTAAGTATAACGCACCCGCACCTTCTCTTTTCCTTCCGGTCCGACAGGAACCGGAACCGTGATGCTTCCCAACAGCAGATTGTCCTCCGCGTACATTGCTTCCCCCTGGTATACCTTGAACCTCATTTTGGTCTGCCTGTCATGTGCCGTCGTCATAATAGTCTCCCTGCTGACCGGGAGCGCCATGTTCCTCTCAATCAGCACATCACAGAGATCACGGTTCGGATCTGCTTCGTTGTATTGGGACACGCTGAGAGAAAACGGACAGATATCCGTAAGAAGCATATCGCGAATATCCGCATTGCGTTCCTTGATGCCTGCATACACTCCTGCGCCGAGCGCAATCATATAATCCGGGCTGACAACCGCAATATCCGTGCGCTGCAACAGATAATTCAAATACTTTTGCACCACCGGCATTTTACAGGACCCTCCAACAAGCACTACCGCATCTACTTCTCTGGCACTCTTCTGCCCGTCCGACAACACACGCCGGATCGGTTGTGCCATCCGTTCAAACAGCGGCTCCGCCTGCAGGATCAGCTCCTTTCTGGAGACCTCCATCCGATATTCTCTCCCAGCAAGTGTCACACACATCTGTGCAGTCTCCTGACCGGTCAGTTCAAACTTACAGTTTTCCGCACGTTCCAACACAATTGCCGCATCCTCAGCTGAGAAGCGGTTTTCAGAAAGTCCGCACGACTTCCAGAACATATCTGCAATCAACCGGTCAAAATCACTGCCGCCGAGATGATTGTCTCCGCTGACCGCCAGAATCTCCACAATGTTATCAAAACACTCTACTAATGACACATCGAGCGTTCCCCCTCCAAAATCAAACACCAGCATGACGGCATCCTCCATCTGGCTTCGGCACTGATAATATAACGATGCAGCCGAAGGTTCATTGATGATGCGCTCCACATGAAATCCTGCCAGTTCCCCCGCATTTTTTGTTGCATTTCTTGCAAGGTCGTTAAAATATGCCGGTACACTGATGACCGCTTCCGTAATCTCCTCCCCCAGATAATGCTCCGCGTCTTCCTTTAATCTTTTTAACACAAGCGCGGAAAGTTCCTCCGGACGGTATTTTTTTCCGGCGAGCGAATATATCTTTTCCGTTCCCATAAATCGTTTAAAAACGCTTACCGTATCCTCCGGGTGTGTAACCAGACGCTCCTTTGCAATTTTTCCCACGTACACCGTGCCATCTTTGCCTATACTAACTACGCTAGGCGTCAGATAGTCTCCAAACGCATTCGGAATCAGATGACTCTCTCCATTTTCCCACACTGCCGCCGCACTGTTTGTCGTTCCAAGATCAATACCGATAATTCTTCCCATATGCCCTCCATCTGCAAGCTGTTTCTCTTTTTTTACTTTATACCGTTCGTAATTCTCCTTTAAGAAACGTGCACATCCACGCGAAGCTTTTTTATGTAATAGAAACGAAGTTTCCCATTATGTAAAAAACGCCATAGATCATCCTATGGCGTTCTCTGTCAGATCATTTCCGGATCAGTCTTTGTAAAACTCGACAATGTCCTTGTAGCCCTCGGCTGTCAGCTTCTCTTTCTGGAACTTCTTGTTCTTGTTCATGCGCACGACAAGCACCTGCTTCCCAGCAACACGCTCCTCCTGTGCCCTGGCGATCACTTTCGATACCTGCTCCGAGGTACAGCCTTTTTCAATGAGGTATGCCACCTTCGGGCGCTGCATCGGCACGGTGAAACCGCTCTCCATCAGAAGAAGAATGATGCGCTCAAAGCCGATGGAGAATCCGCACGCCGGAACGTCATTTCCGGTGAACTTGCCGACCATCTTGTCGTAACGTCCGCCGCCGCCGCACGCTGCTCCCAGCTCCGGCATTGCGATCTCAAAAATCGTTCCTGTATAATAGCTCATTCCGCGCACAAGCGTCGGATCAAATACCATCTTAAAGTCGGCTGTCTTCGCCGTCTCCACACTATCGATAATCTCCTGGAGATTCTGCTCCACCTCCGGCTCCAAAAAGCCCTGTAAGGTGTCCGCCAGATATTTGATACCGTTCTGCGCCTTTGATACGCCCTCAAACAGTGCCAGATACTTGTCAATCGACTCCTTCGCATAGCCTTCCTTTGCGAGTTCTTCTGCCACGCCGTCAAGCCCGATCTTGTCCATCTTGTCCAGAATGATGAATACGGTATCAAATTCTTCCTCCGGGAAACCGCTGTACGCTGCCATCGCCTTTAAGATGCGGCGCTCATTGATGCGGATCTCAAAGTTCTTGAATCCGAGTCTGCCGATCGTCGTTGTCGTCGCAAGGATCAGCTCGATCTCCGCGAGATTGCTCGGCTCACCGATAATATCAATATCACACTGCATAAACTGGCGGTAACGTCCACGCTGCGGGCGGTCTGCACGCCACACACTGCCCATCTGCAGTGCCTTGAACGGGGACGGGAGATCATTAGCGTTGTTCGCATAGAAACGGACTAACGGCACCGTCAGATCGTAACGCATTCCAAAATCGACCAGATCCGCCTCTTCCTTTGCCTCCGCGATCTTTAACTTCTCACCACGCTTCATCACTTTGAAGATCAGCTTCTCGTTCTCGCCTCCCTGCTTATTGCTCAAATTTGCAATGTTCTCCATGCAAGGTGTCTCGATCGGTGTGAATCCAAAACTGCGGTAGGTCTCCTTGATAACCTGCTGCACGTAATCCCGGATCTGCATCTCTTCCGGTAAAATATCTTTCATGCCGTTGACCGGCTTCTTGCTTAATGCCATGAGCGTTCCTCCATTTTCTGCCTTATATCCTCCGATTATTATACGTTTTGTGTTCCTGCACGTCAAGCATCAAGGACCATACAATCATTTATCGCAAATATGATCCCGTCGTTAAAAAATCACTTCAAAATCTGTGCCCCCAGACGGATTGTCCCTGATTACAATATTGCCATCATGCACTCTCACAATTTCATAAACCAGCGCAAGTCCAAGGCCTACTCCCCCCAGTTCCCTGCTTCTGGATTTATCCACACGAAAGAATGGTTCAAATACCCGTTTTCTGAGTTCCTCTGGAATTCCGCTTCCTGTATCCTCTACGGAAAGAAAAACATGTTTTTCTTTCCACTCCGCCGTCACAACAACCTGCCCGCCCGGACGATTGTATTTTATAGCATTCTCAACAAGATTATATACCAGTCTGTAAATAAGGATATCGCTTCCCACCATAGTTACATCCTTACATTTTCCAATAAGCCTTATATTTTTCTCCATTGCAAGTGGTTCCAGATCCGTCAGGACCTCTTCTACAAGTGCATCAACCATGATTTTTTCATCACGTACCACAATCTGAAGTTCACTCATATCCAGAAGAATCTTTACCATCCTGCTGAGTCTTTCGTTCTGCTCCGTCATCATGGCAATTGTCTTTTCCGCACATTCGTCATTGCCCGGGTGCTCCATCGAATTATATAAATCAAGCTGTACCTGCATCAGCGACAACGGTGTACGAAACTCATGTGCGGCATTTGCCGTAAATTGCCTCTGTACCTCAAATGCTTCTGAGAGGCGTTCCAGCATCTTGTTGTAAGAAACACTGAGCCGGTTTAATTCCTTAACTTCATTCTCTTCTATCCTCGAATCTGCCAGATTTTGTGCCTGCACTTTCTCAATTTTATCTGAAAAATTTCTAAGCGGTTTAAGTACATGTCCGCTCAGAAAATATGTGGCAACACCTCCAAGAAGCGCAAGCAGTGTAGAGAACAGCAAGCTTCTTTTTTTATAATCTGCTTTGTTGTTATATACCTGAATGGAAAAATCATCTGCAAAATCATCCCATTTATCATCTGGAATATTAATATATATTTCATCAGCCTCCTCACTGTTGTCCTCATCACTCTGGGCATCAACAGTATTCTGCAGCAAATCAATATAATACACACCGTTCTTATATACAAACAGGGTAAGGCATCCACATATGACTGCAATAAACAATGTAGTTATGATCGTAAGTCTCCACTGAAGTGACATTTTTTTCATTGTTCTGATTCCTCTCGCATCTTATAACCCTCACCAACCTTGTTCACAATCGGATCATATCCCAGCACTGCCTTAAGTTTTTTTCTGAGAGAAGACATATGTACCCTGATAGCTCCGCTAAAACTATCCACAGATGCATCCCATACATGCTCTATCAGTTCTTCCTGGCTTACCGGTCTGCCCTGATTAAGAAGCAGATATTCCAAAATTCCACTTTCTTTTCTGGTCAAAGGCACCCTCTCTTCTTTTGCATATGCCTCGCGCTTTTTTGTATCGAACCTTATGTCCCCATTGTTCAGGCAAACATCTCTCTGTACAAATTTACGTCTTGTCAGGCTTCTGATCCGCGCCTCAAGCTCCTGCAGATGAAATGGTTTTTCCATGTAATCATTGGCTCCTGCATCCAGCCCTTCCACTTTATCCGCTATCTGGCTTCGCGCAGACAGAATCAGCACCTTTGTCTCCTCATTCTCCCGCCTGAGTTCCCTTAGAATATCCATTCCATCTATGCCCGGTAAATTCAGGTCAAGCACAATGAGATCATATTCCTCCGTCAGGACATATTCAAGCGCCTCGCTTCCATTATAAGAGGTATCCACCTCATAGCCAACATCATACAGACTTTTTGCAATTGTATCACACAATTCTTTTTCATCTTCAACAATCAATAATCTCAAAATATTTCTCCCGCTTCTTAACAAGGATTTTACATCCACTATTGTATAATACTACTGTCAGCTGGTCAACAAAGACAATAACAGCAAACGAAAGGAGTAATCTGTCTGATGCGGAAAAGAATATCACAGTTCGCTCTATTCATCACCGGTACACTTATGATCGGTTATGGTGCAATCAGAGGCGAAGCAGCTACCGTGCTTGGCAAAGCAATTAAATTATGTCTGGAGTGTGTGGGAATTGGATAAAAGAACAACTATACGATCAAAAAAAGTAGCCCGGGTACGCGGGTGGATTCAGGCAGCTGCCACATTGCTTACCAATATTCATATTCCAAATTTATTTAAAGGAAAAATATATCAGGGAAATGCCAAAACAGTATGTGTGCCGGGATTAAACTGTTATTCCTGCCCTGCAGCTGCAGGCGCCTGCCCAATTGGAGCTTTTCAGGCAGTCGTCGGATCCTCAAATTTTAAATTTTCGTACTACATAACCGGCTTTTTCATTCTGCTCGGTGTGACACTTGGAAGATTTATATGTGGATTTTTATGTCCTTTTGGATGGTTTCAGGATCTGCTTCATAAAATCCCCGGGAAAAAATTTTCTACGGCCAGGCTAAAGCCTTTGAGATACCTGAAGTACATCATTCTTATCGTTTTCGTTATAGCACTGCCGATGCTTGTGACGAACTCCATAGGAATGGGGGATCCGTTTTTCTGTAAATACATATGTCCACAGGGCGTTTTGGAGGGTGCCATACCTCTGTCCCTCGGGAATTCCGCCATACGATCTGCACTTGGCAGGCTATTTTCTTTTAAATGCCTTATTTTAATTACTGTTATTGTCTTAAGTATTTTGTTTTACAGACCTTTTTGCAAATGGCTTTGTCCCCTTGGTGCAATTTATTCACTTTTTAATAAAATATCCTTTCTCAACATCAAGGTCGAAAACAGTAAATGTGTCGGATGCGGTCTGTGTACAGGTGCATGCAAAATGGATGTCGATGTCCGTAAGACTCCAAATCATCCGGAATGTATACGATGCGGCGCCTGTATGAAAGCCTGTCCAAAGGATGCAATCCATTACCAGTTTATGGAAAAAACATGTAGCAGCAATCTCAATAACCAGCAATAGCCAGCCGGCAGCTATTTAATTCTTATCATTTAAAGGAGTATTTATCATGAAAACAAAAAGAAACATTATCGCACTTTTTACACTCTGTACCGCATTATCAATCACCGGATGTGCCGGGCAGGAGACTTCAAAAACAGAGAACACGCAGAATACTGCTGCTGTATCCGCCAGCGAATCATCTGCCGATGACTCCAATGTAGCGCTTGATGATTTATATCAGCAGGAAAACCAGATCTTTGCAGATCATAAAGATGTATGGGACAAGGTTTTTGGCATGATGAATAAAAGTACTGCTGATCCAGATGGAAATTATGCTGATTATCTTGCTGATACTGTCGAAGCAAACAAGACTTCGTTTACAGACAGCGAGTTAAAAACTCTTACCGATGATATTAAGACCATTCGTAAAATCGAAGAACAGATCACTGAAATTGAAAGCCAAAATGCTGTATCCGATACTTCCGGCGCCAAAAATGATTCCGATGATACAGCCCCTTTCCAGAATTTCTCCGGAAAAGATTTTGATGGCAATGCCGTTGATCAGAATTTGTTTTCTGGGAATGCCGTAACTGTCATAAATTTCTGGTTTACCGGCTGTAAGCCTTGTGTTGCTGAATTATCTAAACTTAACGAATTAAATGATGCTATTAAATCAATGGGGGGCGAAGTTATTGGTATTAACACCGAAACTTTTGATGAAAATGAAGCTGCTATAAAAGAAGCAAAAAAAATCCTTGAAAGCCAGGGCGCCGCTTATCGCAATCTTTCCATTGACTCTGATTCAGCCGCCGGTAAATATGCTGCTGATATTATGGCATTTCCAACAACAATTTTAGTCGATAGAAATGGTAATATAATAGGCGAACCTATGCTCGGCGGAATCGATAACCAGGACAACTATGATGCTTTGATGAAGCAGATCCAGTCTGTGATTGATGCTGATAGTGCAAACAAGTAAATTCTGACATTCTGTAGCATCAATGACCATTCACAAATGCGAAAAAGGACATTTCTAAGTAATTAGAAATGTCCTTTGGCATACTCCCGAGAATACTATCCCAGCAGATAGCACTCTCCCCTCTGAATCAATTCTGTTCTTCATCCAGCCATTCTTTTAGCTTTTTCTGTAACAGTTTTTTATCTGGCAAATATAATTTATACTCTTTTGCATAAATTTCTCCTTCAACTTCCGAGTATCATGAATGTTCTTTCACATACTGCAAAAATTCCGGTGTCTTTGACCAGTATTTTACACCCCAGTTTTCAAAATTCCATTCTTCCATGTAATCATTGCACTCGAAATCAACATAATATATTTCTTCGTTATTTACAACAAAATTCGTTGGAAAATAATCAATATTTGTATTGGCAGCATATAACAGCGCACACATTCTATGCAATTGCTCGATATAGTCAGTTTTCATCTTGTCTTCTAAAACCAACTGATAAATCGTGTCGCCGTCAATAAACTCCTTCAAAATGCGTTCATTTTTCACATCTGCTTCAAGCATGGCAGGCATCTTTATTCCGATCTCTTTCAATTTCTTGTAATCCCTGATTTCTGCCTCAAGCTTGTTTCCGAACTGATAATAATCACAAGGTTCATGATGTATCTGCTTCAAAACATACATGTTATTTCCAGACTCTGCCAAATAAGAATATCCACCTTTTCCCTTTCCTAGCAATTTAATTATTGTATAGCTTTTCCCATTTACGGTCATTTCTTTATTCATGTGTTTTCTCCTTTGTTCTACATCACATTGATTACTGATTTGTAATATTCTGCTTCAATATTACAATAGAAATATAGTTTTCACAAAGGTTAAACGTGTAACCCGCCACAAAATTCTCATTCGATTTTTGTGATATTTCCCCATATTTCAAATTTTCTGGAATGTCATGAAACTCTTCCTGAAAAATTTCAATAATGAAATTCTCTCTGAAATCACGAAAACTCAGGTGTTACTTCTTTCCAAAGAAGGTATTGTAGACACTTCTTTTATTGGCTCATTTTGCTCCTAACGCTGTGTTATTCATGTTCTTTTTCTCCTAGAATAATTGACTATAACAGAAAAGAACGAACTCATCTGCTAAAATGAATTCGTCCTTTAAGGCACAGTTATTAGGTTGTTTCAATACATCTCACAGGTTATTCCGTATTATGGGATACTCTTTTGATGTACTATTTCAGGATAAATAACCCTTTTATTCTTCTGCAAAAAGCTTCTGCTTCCGCTGTATCATCTCATCAATCCTTGCGATATACTGCGCTACATCCTTGACATTCTCGGCACGTTCAATCCGGTGCGTGCCATCCGGATTCGGCTCTGTCCAGACACGTTTTGTCGAAGCTCCCGCTCCGCACGCCACGATGGTCTGTTTCTCCTCCATAATCAGCACATTGTACACGCCTGCCATGCCCTCTTTTGCATAGCCGACGTTCTCCAGATTGCCCGCCATACCTTTCTGCCGGTACAGATAATATGGGAAAAGCCCCATCTGCGCCGCACAGTCCGCAACCAGATCCATGTGCTCCTGCGTGTTGATGATCTTGTAATCCTTATAATCTTCCTTGAACATATTCAGCCGCGCTGCCCGCTTGAGTGCCAGCGAATGTACGGTCAGATTGTCCGGTGCAAGCTCTGCCACCTGCTCCATCGTCCGGCGCACATCGTCCAGTGTCTCTTCCGGAAGTCCCATGATCAGATCCATGTTGATATTGTCAAACCCGAGTTCTCTTGCCATGTGAAAACTCTCCACCGTCTGCTCCACCGTGTGATGTCTGCCGATCAGCTTTAATGTCTCCTGCTTCATGGTCTGCGGATTGATCGAGATGCGCGAAATTCCATGCTGTCTCAACACCTTCAGCTTTTCGTATGTAATGCTGTCCGGTCTTCCCGCTTCCACCGTGAATTCCAGGCAGTCTGATAAATCAAAACTGCATTTAATTTTCCGGATCAGTCTGTCCAGCTGATAAGGTTCTAACGTCGTCGGTGTACCGCCGCCGATGTAGATGGAATTTAAATGTCTGCCCGCAAACTTCACCGCCGCAAACTCAATCTCCCGCTCCAGCGCATCCAGGTAGGAATCCACACGCTTCGCCCACGATGCAATCGGATAGGAGGTAAACGAGCAATACAGACAGGTCGTCGGACAGAACGGTATCCCGATATACAGGCTGTACCCGTTGTCATAATCGATCTTGGAAAGCAGGGAGAGCTCCCTCTCTGCAATGTCTGTCGCAAGGCAGATCTTCTCATCCGACGCAAAATAAGTCTGCTTCATATACGTATAGATCTCGTCCCGGCTTTTTCCCTCTTCGAGCAGCTTCATCGGAATCTTGGTCGGCCGGATTCCCGTGAGCGTTCCCCACGGCAGATACTGACCGGTCGCATCCGACAGAAGCGCATACAGATTCTGTTTCAGCCGGTTCTTCGTCTCCGGGCGGTCTAAAGGATCGACTGCAAAGGTACGCTCCACCGCAGGCGCCATCTCTCCCTGCTGCCAGCGCAGCGTTATCGCATCGTCCGTGTACTCCACATGCATGCGGGATGTCACCGGCTCGTCATACTCCTTCTTTTCCGCGGATACTCCGACATATTCCGACGGATAAAATGCCTTGATGAGTGAATGGATATCATACTCAAATTCCGGCTGATTCAATGTTACTTCTATCATATCTGACTCTTTTCTAAACTAAATATTATATCATCTTTTTGCGCTGCTTTCTGCGCATCCGAAGTTCCGCAGGAACTTCTAATATGAATCCGATAGGATTCATTATATCATATGCGTCTTTGCTTCGGCAAAAGTCCGGAAAACCTCTGGTTTCCCGGATCATACGCTTACAGATATGGATTGTATCTGCGCTCTGTTCCGATCGTCGTGGTGTCATTATGTCCGGTGTAGACGGTCACTTCATCCGGAAGCGGCAGTAACTTCTCCTTGATGCCGCGAATCAGCGCCGAAGCGCTCCCCTTCGGAAAATCCGTCCTTCCGACCGACTGGGCGAACAGCGTATCCCCGGAAAAAAGGGCGTCCTGATAGGCAAAATAATAACAGCAGCCACCCACCGTGTGTCCCGGTGTAAACAATACCCGGATATGGAATCCCGCGAGATCAAACTCCTGCTCATCCTTCAGAAACACATCCGCGCGATAGGTCGTCTCCGCTCCCGCCCATCCGCTTAAGTTCAGCTTTGGATCATCGATGGTCTCTCTCTCATGCTCCTCGGCATAGACCTTGATACCAAAATGCGCTGCGACTTCCGCAGCGCCCCCGGCATGGTCAAAATGTCCATGTGTCAATAAAATTGCAACAGGATTTAACTTTTCTTCCTCTATGATCTGTATCAGACGATCCGCATTTGCCCCCGGATCAATCAGAATCATCTCTTTCGTCTCATCATTGACCGCGAAATAGCAGTTCGTCTGCACCGGTCCTACCACATACTGTTCTACCTTAAGAGGCGCCATCTTTTTCCCTCCGTCTGCCTTTCCTGCTTCATCAGCCTGTCGTTCTCACAATATCAATCACGCTGTCGATCTGGCGCAGCTTATCAATCACGCTGCCCAGCTCCTCCCTGCCTTTCGTGCTGAAGGAAACATCGATCGTCGCCACACCCTGTTTGCTCGTCTTGGAGTGGATCGCATCAATATCAATCTCACGCTCCGTGAACACTCTCGTGATGTCGACCAGAAGTCCGGTACGGTTGTTGCCGAAAATCTTGATCTCTGCGCGATACAGACCATTGCTGCCGTCCTGACCGTCATGCTGCCATTCCGCATCGATCAGACGCTCCTTCTCCATATCCGACAAGTTGATGATATTGATACAGTCGGTTCTGTGGATGGACACGCCGCGTCCCCTCGTCACAAAACCCACGATCTCATCTCCCGGCACCGGGCTGCAGCACTTGGAAAAATGAACAGCGACATCGTAAAGTCCCTTGACAATGATTCCGCTCTTGGAGCGCTTCGCCGACTCCGGATTCTTGTTCTCGGAACCGATGGTCTCAAGAACTTCCTCGTCCGTGATCCGCGCCAGATGATCCCGCTTATATTCCTCGTACATCTTATTGACAATCTGGCCTTCCTTTAAGCCGCCGTGTCCGATGGTCGCCAGACAGGAATTCCAGTCATGGAAACCATATTTTCTCAGCACTTTCTCCTGGTATTCCGGCTTGTTGATGTCTGCAAAGTTGATTCCCTTCGCCTTGCAGGACGCCACGAGAAGCTCCTTGCCGCGCGTAATATTTTCTTCCTTCAGCTCACTGCGGAACCACTGGTTGATCTTATTCTTCGCCTGGGTACTCTTTACGATGTTCAGCCAGTCACGGCTTGGTCCCTTGGAGTTCTGCGAAGTGATAATCTCGATCCGGTCACCGTTCTGGATGACATAATCGATCGGAACCAGCTTTCCGTTGGCTTTTGCGCCGATCATTTTGTTGCCGACCGCGGAGTGAATGCTGTACGCAAAATCAATCGGCGTCGACCCGTTCGGCAGGTTCTTGACATCGCCGGTCGGTGTAAAGCAGAATACCGTGTCCGAAAAAAGATCCAGATCACTCTTTAAAAGGCTCATGAACTCCTTATTATCAGACATGTCGCGCTGCCACTCCAAGATCTGGCGCAGCCAGCTTAACTTCTCCTCCTCCGTGACAGTCATCGGCACTGCCGCGCCGCCGTTGTTGCTCGCTTCCTTATATTTCCAGTGCGCCGCTATACCGTATTCCGCTGTCCGGTGCATCTCATAGGTACGGATCTGGATCTCAAACGGCTGTCCGGTCGGTCCGATTAACGTCGTATGAAGCGACTGGTACATGTTCGGCTTCGGCATCGCGATATAATCCTTAAAACGGCCCGGGATCGGCTTGTACATCTCGTGAATCACACCAAGCGCCGCATAGCAGTCCTTGACAGAATCCACGATGATGCGGATGGCGAACAGATCATAGATCTGGTCGAGCGTTTTATCCTGATTCACCATCTTCTTGTAGATGCTGAAAAAATGCTTCGCGCGTCCCTCAATCTCTGCCACGATGCCCGCCGCCTTGATATGCGCGCGCACTTCCTCCACGAGCGACTGCACGTAGTCGTCGCGCACACTCTTGCGCTGGTCAATCTGACGCACAAGGTCGTAGTATGCCTCCGGCTCCAGATACTTTAACGAGAGGTCGTCAAGTTCAATCTTGATCTTTGAAATACCGAGCCGCTGTGCAATCGGGCAGTAGATCTCCTGCGTCTCACGCGCGATGCGGATCTGTGCCTCCTTGGACTGGTACTTTAAGGTACGCATATTGTGAAGCCGGTCTGCAAGCTTGATTAAGATGACCCGGATATCCTTTGCCATGGCGAGGAACATCTTGCGCAGGTTCTCCGCCTGCATCTCTAAGCGCTCCGCAGAGCGGTCCTTCTGGTCGTGATTATGGCTGTTGTCCGCGAGATGCAGATGGCGCAACTTCGTCACGCCGTCCACGAGAAGCAGCACTTCCTCGCTGAACTCCTCCTTGATCTCATCCGCCGTCATGACCGTGTCCTCAAGCACATCATGGAGCAGACCTGCCGCGATCGTCTCCTTGTCAAGCTCCAGCTCCGCTAAAATGATCGCCACGCACAGCGGATGCACAATATACGGCTCACCAGATTTGCGCGTCTGTCCCTCATGCGCGTCCCGCGCCACATGATACGCCTTTTCAATAAGAGAAATGTCTGCGGAAGGGTGATATTTGCGCACACTGGCGATCAGCTCATGATACAAATCCTCCGGACTCTCAAACTCCTTCATTGGCTTGATACTGCGGTCCTCTTCCTTTACCAGTTTTTCCAAATGCTCACGCTCAAGTTCTTTTTCTTTCTGAGAGTAATCTGCCATGTGCCTCACCCACTTCATCCATGATAATTTTTATTTCAATATTATATTTTATTTCCTAATAAAATGCAACTTTGTATTTTCTCATCTGTTTTCCATCTATCTGCACCGTTTCACAGTAATGAAAGCCCAGCTTTTGCGCCAGATGCTCCGATACTACGTTCCCCTCCTCGATCAGACAACTGACCGACGGCAGCATGAGTTCCTCCTTTACATAGGTAAGAATCGCACTGCATACCTCCGTCGCATAGCCCTGTCTCTGCCACGGCACACCGATCGCATAACCGAGCTCCAGCTCTCCGCCCAGCTCCTCCCGGTGTTCCACGCCGGCGCGCCCGATCAGCTCTCCGGTATTCCTGTCGCACACGATCCACATGCCGTATCCGTAGAACCGGTACATCTGCTCGATATACGCCTGCTGATATTCCCGCTCCTCCTCATACGGATACAGCGGCTCCATGTAGTCCGTCATTCCTTTCCCGGCATACAGTTCAAACAGTGCATCTAAGTATTCCATGGAAAATTCCTTCACGATGCAGCGCGGCGTTTTTAAAATGATCCACGGAATACGATGATGTCTCTCATAGACATGCTGTAAAAAAGATCCGTCGATCTCCTCCATCCCTTCCGCATACATATCCGCCGGAGACGTCACTTCCATCTCCCCGGCGGTCTCTTCTCTCTGCGTCCTTCCATCCTCCGGCATCAAATAGCAAAGCGCAGCCATCCCGATCCGCTGTGCCTCGCTTAGTTCCTTCGCATCTTCCGAGACCAAAATTGCCTTTTCCGCAAGCGCCCCTTCCTGAATGTGTTTCTTCGCGCTGTCCCATTCCAAAACTTTCCGCCCGTATTCACGCTCTGTTTTCAAATTCTCCAGCAATATATCTCGCTCTGTCTCTGGCAGCTTTCCAATTAAAATATATTCTAAATTTAACATTCTTCCTCTTCCCAGAAAATTTCATCCAACGTTTTGTCCAGCTCCCTGCATATCGCAATGCACAGCCGGATTGTGGGATTATAATCTCCCTTCTCGATGGCATTGATCGTCTGTCTCGACACTCCCACCTTCTCGGCGAGCGCCTGCTGGGACAGATCCTTTGCCGCGCGCGCCGCTTTTAACCTGAGATTTTTCATTCAGCTTTTTCCTCCGACAGATCCCGCTTCTCCCGGCTTCTTTTTATAAAAAAAACAATTTCAAAGACAATAAACATCACTGCAAACACCAGATTCACCGCGCCAAATCCCAGTTTTCCGTCCGCAAACAGCGTTCCGATCCGCTGGTTATTTTCCGCGATTCCAAGATTGCACAGTGCCAGCACTCCAAACATCAGATGTACGCTCCACGGCTTCTGGTTCAGGTTCATATAAGCATCGTTCCAGATACAATATACGCCGAACACAAGCAGTGCCAGACCAATTCCCAGATAATTTCCCATCGTATAGTCGCACCAGGACGGCACTTCTTTCATATACAATGCCCCATATACCAGTTCATACAACAGCAGCGTCAGAAAACCGTACCGGCAGGCGCGGTCGCGCGTCTGATACTGCCGCTCATCATAGTCAGCCTCCCTGCGTCCCCGTTTCTTCACCCAGCAGATAATTCCTACCGCTGCCAGCCCTGCCACAATCCCAAGCAGATACGCCACATTTTCTTTCATCTTCCAATCCTCCTGTTCCGTTTCCTGTCACACAGTCCTGATAGTTTCTGATTTCTTCTTTTATGGTAGCATCTACTTTACAATATGTCAAATATATATTACATTCCTCCCCATGCATCCGTAATCCCGTCATGCATCCATTGATTTTGTTCCTCCGCATAATCCTGTACCAGAAGATACTGATACTGGCTGACGGTTTTTAATGCGTCATACACGTAGCGCAGCGGAATCCAGGAGCGGTTGCCGTCCGGATCCGCCGGATCCCCGAGGAACACCTGATCTGACGACGCATCGTAAAGGCTGATCGACACATAATGCCCTCCCGTCTTCTTCCAGTAGGTATCATCGTCCCTGCTGGAAACCAGAACCACCGCCATCTGTGACGCCGTGATCTCCTGCTGGAACTGCTCATAGCTTTCCGGTTTTGTGTTCAGGGTACAGTCAAAACCGCTTTTTCGCAATGTAACTTTCATATCCGCCCAGCCGATTGCCCCGATCTTTCGCGATGGTGCATAGCCGGACACCTGCCTCGCATATTCATACATGTCCCACGGAGAACAGGTATACTCCGTAAGCGTGCAGTAGATATTTGCCATACAGCACAGACCGCATCCGAAATTGCCGAAGTAATTGCCTCTGACATACTGGTTCGACCACTCCCCCGACCATGCCCGTCCCTCTGTCCAGGACTTCGGTCCCTGTAAAAATGTGTAGACGCCCTGTTCCGGATGTGCCGCCTCCTCCGCTGCACGCTCTGCTGCTTTCGCAAGAATCTCCTGGTTGTCCGACAAAATTGCCATCTCATTCGCGCGAAATTCTGCAAGAATTCCTGCATATAGTGGTGTCTGCACCCGACCATCAGTTCCCGTCTCCTCATATTTCTGCCCGCCATGGCGCATTTTCCACTCAGATCCGTCATTTTTCCCAGAGACAGCCGCACTGCAAAATAACGCCACGCATAATATCAGTGCAATCATTCCCTGCATAAGTTCCTTTTGTTTATTCTTGATTATATTTTTCATATTCATTTGCAATTTTTCCTTCAAAATAGCATTCCTGAATCTACCTAATGTTACCCTCTTCCTGCCTGCAGGGCAAGACTTTTTCGGAAATTCCATCGTTTCTCTTTACGAATCCGCTCTTTTTCGCTACAATAGTGCCGTAGAGGCGGCGGATGACTGCTGTCACAGCAGGCTGCTTCTTATTTCACCCGCCCGCATACAGGGCAGAAAGAGGTATACTATGTCAAACCCAATCGTTACTATCGAGATGGAAAATGGCGATATCATGAAGGCAGAGCTCTATCCTGAGATCGCACCAAATACGGTAAACAATTTTATCAGCCTGATCCAGAAAGGCTACTATGACGGACTGATCTTCCACCGCGTCATCAACGGCTTTATGATTCAGGGCGGCTGTCCGGACGGAACCGGCATGGGCGGCCCGGGCTACGATATCAAGGGCGAATTTTCCCAGAACGGTTTCAAAAATGACTTAAAGCACACAGAGGGCGTTCTTTCCATGGCAAGAGCCATGCATCCGGATTCCGCCGGAAGCCAGTTCTTCATCATGCATAAGACTTCCCCGCATCTGGACGGCGCATACGCTGCATTCGGCAAGATCACTGAGGGCATGGACGTAGTCAACAAGATCGCAGAGACTGCAACCGACTATAGCGACCGCCCACTCGCTCCGCAGGTCATGAAAAAAGTGACTGTCGAGACGTTCGGTGTGGAGTATCCGGAACCAGAGAAGTGCTAATGCAATTCTCCGAAGTGCTATGCAGGATTTCTAACCAGACATTTTTGCATCTGCGATGATCCGTGTCTTTCCAAGTTTGGAGCACTCCACGGTGGGTCATGTCCGCACTCCGTGAGACAATTTGTAGGACTTTTGTGCAGCACTTACCTGTGCTCCCGAAAAAAACATAACCGCGCGAAGCAGATGTCTGAGCTGCTATCTGCCGTAATTTCAATAGCAGATAGCAGCGAGTTCTGTTCGCGCGGTTTAATAATGTCTATGAGGGAGCACAGTTAGTGCTGCCAGAAAGTCCGCCCATTGTCTCCGGTGTGTCGGACATGCACCCAACAGGTGTCCCAACGTGGAAGAGACACGGAATCAGATGCAAAATCTGTCTGGAAGAAATCCACACATTTTTCTCCACCGAATGGTTCAGGCTTATTTTCATTCCAGAACCTGTCAGTGCTTTTACCTCCATATAATAACACTTACTCCAGCACGGTCTGCCCTATCCGGCAGACCGTTTTTTGTGCATATTTATTTTACCGGAATCAGCTTCTCCTTGCCTCCGACATACGGACGCAGTGCTACCGGAACATTGACGCTTCCGTCTGCGTTGAGGTTGTTCTCTAAGAACGCGATCAGCATTCTAGGCGGCGCAACCACCGTGTTATTCAAGGTATGTGCAAAATACTTGCTGCCATCCTTGCCCTTCACACGGATCTTTAATCTTCTCGCCTGTGCATCGCCGAGGTTTGAGCAGCTTCCAACCTCGAAATACTTCTTCTGTCTCGGAGACCATGCCTCAACATCGCAGGACTTCACTTTCAGATCTGCCAGATCGCCAGAACAGCACTCCAGGGTACGAACCGGGATATCCAGACTTCTGAACAGGTCAACCGTGTTCTGCCACAGTTTATCGTACCACATCTTGGACTCTTCCGGCTTGCAGACTACGATCATCTCCTGCTTCTCAAACTGGTGAATACGATAAACACCGCGCTCCTCGATGCCGTGTGCGCCTTTCTCCTTGCGGAAGCATGGAGAGTAGGATGTCAGTGTATATGGCAGCTTCTCCTCATCGTTGATTGTATCGATGAACTTACCGATCATGGAATGCTCGGAGGTACCAATCAAATAAAGGTCCTCGCCCTCGATCTTGTACATCATGGCATCCATCTCATCAAAACTCATAACGCCCGTCACAACATTGCTGCGGATCATAAACGGCGGCACCACGTAGGTAAAACCGCGGTCGATCATGAAATCTCTCGCGTAGGAGAGCACTGCGGAGTGTACACGCGCAATATCGCCCATCAGGTAATAAAATCCGTTTCCTGCCACCTTGCCTGCAGCATCCAGATCAATGCCGTTAAAACGCTCCATGATCTCGGTGTGATACGGGATCTCAAAATCCGGAACAACCGGCTCGCCAAACTTCTCGATCTCCACATTGCAGGAATCATCCTTGCCAATCGGTACGGACGGATCAATGATGTTCGGGATCGTCATCATGATCTTGGTGACTTTCTCCTGAAGTTCCTTTTCTTTTTCCTCTAATTCTGCCAGACGGGCAGCTCCCTCTGCAACCTGTGTCTTGACAGCCTCAGCCTCGTCCTTTTTGCCCTGACCCATCAGTTTACCGATCTCTTTGGACAGCTGGTTTCTCTTTGCTCGAAGATCGTCTGCTTCCTGCTGTGTCTTGCGCGCCTCGGCATCGAGTTCAATTACCTCGTCCACAAGCGGAAGCTTGTGATCCTGGAATTTGTTCTTAATGTTCTGCTTTACAACCTCCGGGTTCTCTCTCAAAAACTTCAAATCGATCATGTCATTTCCTCCTAAATTCTTCTGTTCTATCCGCACAGGAACAAAAAAACCTTTCGCCCCTGTGTCAAATGTCCCCGCTATCTCTGACCGGGCACCACTTGCACATGGGACGAAAGGTTCTGCTTCCGCGTTGCCACCCATCTTGCCACAGGCATGTTCCTGCGACCTCTCAAACGTATGTTAAAGGATACGACCCTCGCAGCTTTCACTGCCAGCTCCAAAAGTGGAAAGATTCTATCCTGCACCGGTTCGCACCACCCACCGGCTCTCTGTCGCAGTCTTCAAACCGCAGCTTTCTTCATCGCCAATTCTTCCGCTATTATATAATGATTATCCGCAAAATGCAAGGTTAATATGCAGATTCGCCCGATCCGCGCCCAGTCCGCATCGAATCCCCTGTATTTTCCGCACTTTGTCCTTTATCTATTGCGCGGCGTCCTCCGCAATCCACGCTGCCAGCGTCTTCGCGCGTTCTGCCCAAGTATGCTTCTGCTCCACAATCGCTCTGCCGCGCCGCACAATCTCATTCCTCCCGGAATCATTTTGCAATAAATCCTTCACTTTTTCCGGAAGAGCGTCCATATCCTGCAGTGCAACATAGCAGACCCCCTCACCCTCATGAAGTTCCTCTTCCAGATAGCGGCTCGGGTCGGTCACACATACCGCTCCATTTAAGATGGAATTAAACACTCTGTCATGCGCTCCGTCCTTAAACCACGGCATCACATTCAAAGACACCTTCGCATCCGCCAGCATCCCAAGGCAGGTAACGGAATCCGTCTGCGGATGCAGCTTTAAGCACTCCGGATGTCTCACATCCTCCAGTTCCTCCCAGCCTTTTCCGACCACATGTACCGGAATTCCCGCATTGACGAGCGTGCGCACCGCCTTTCCCCGCCAGTAATTGCGCACATACAGATCAATGAAAATCATCTTATGCAGGGCAATCCGCAGCTGATCATTGGGCTCTTTCCCCATCTCCCGCTCGCAGTGGGCAAGCGCCACTTCCTCCACCGTGCACGCCGGATGTTCCAACAGATCGTCTATGATCCCCCGGTAAAATGCCGCGTACTCCTCATTGATCCAGTTGATATAGGGTTCAAAAAAGGAAAGCTTTGTGTAATTTCCGGTCAGGATCACGTCATAGCAGGACGCCGCCTGTTCTGCTGCGCCCTGCGCTCCAGTTTCTCCCGTCTCAACTGCGGCGCCCTGCGCTCGCGCTTTTCCCTGCTCAGCTTCGCCTTCCTCTTCTGCCTGCCGCAATCCGGTTCCCGCAAGCGGCAGAAAGCCACGCGACACATACTCCGGATAAAACTCTTCAAAATATGCCTTCTGTCTCCGGTCTATACTGATATGCCGGTATTTTTCCGGCAGATCTTTTAACCTGTCATCGTAAAAGTACGGATGGTCGGCGGCAATATTATAACAGGGAATGTGGTAGGTATCCCAGAGATAACCGATCCCCTCGCGGTACACGCCCGCCTCCTTTTCCAGTCCCTGAAAATTGAAGGTCACAAGCACCGTCTCGCGCGGTCTGATAAACTTGCGCAGCTTTCCAGCGCTGCTCTCCTCCTGTTTCAGATCATAGAAAAATACTGCGTATCCCAGTTTTTGAAACTCCCCTGCCATCTGATGGGAGAAATAGGATAATGTCTCCACTCCGCCCTCCATCATGACAATTCTTTTTATCATGCCAGCTCCTTTCTGTCCGCAGCGCTGTCATTATTTTTTGCTTACTCATGCCGCAGCGCATCGATCGGATTTAAATTCGCCGCCTTGTAGGACGGGAACACACCGAATACGATTCCGATAACCATGGAAAACGCCACCGCTCCCACGGCTGCCGGAACACTGATCGCCACCGGCGTCGTCGTCACATACGAGATCACCTGCGCCAGAATAATGCCGACCAGCACGCCGATGAGACCGCCCAGGCTGGTGAGCACCGCCGCCTCCGTCAGAAACTGTCCCAGGATCCGGGACTTGCGTGCCCCGATCGCCTTTTTCAGACCGATCTCCTGCGTCCGCTCCGTCACCGATACCAGCATGATGTTCATGACGCCGATACCGCCGACAATCAATGAAATGCCGGCAATCCAGATCAGCATGGTGTTGGTGGAGCTGCTAAGTTCCTGAATCTGCTGTGCCTGCTCCATCAGATCTTTTGCCTTATACTGGATCGTCGTATCCGACACCGACAGATACCCGTTTAGCAGATCCGCTCCCGCTTTTCCGGCGCTGGTCATATCATCCGTACTCTCCACGCGCAGCACCACATTCTGCGGCTCGTCGTACTGATAGATGATCGGCCAGGTCGTCGCCGGCACATACACAGAGCCGGCGGAATCCTGCGCGTAGGTATAATAGTCATCAATTGAGTTGATGACCGGTTCAAACTTTTTCGCCTTTGTCACAATTCCCACCACAACATACGGCTCCTGCTGAATCTCAATCGTCTCCCCGACAGCTTCCTCTCCCTGGAACAGTGCGTCCGCCGAATCCTCATCCAGAATCGCGACCTTGTGATACTGGTCAAAATCCTGCTGCGTGAACCCACGCCCTTCCTTCATAATATAATTGCAGGTGTCAAAATAAGCCGTGTCAACGCCCTTGACATAACCACCGGAAAGCCCGGTATTCAGATGATAGACTCCGTTGTAATCCTGCCGGCTCAGATAGCGCGACACATTTTCCACATGCGGGATCTCCTTGAGCTGTTCAACCACCTCATCCGCCACAAGCGGCACGCCCTCCGGTATGCCGTTGTACTCCATCTCATATTCCCACTCTCCCTGATACAGGGAAATCTCGACGGTATTCTCACCGGCTCCGACCAGGTTCTGCTTGATCTGCTCATTTGTTCCCTTAATTGTAGATACAATCGCAATAATAGCTGCAATACCGATAATAATTCCCAGCATCGTCAGGAAGGAACGCATCTTGTGAGCCCAGATTCCGCGGAAAGATAATCTTATATTTTCAAACATCTCCGTTCCTCCTTTAATAATTGGATGATTCGTCCGTGACGGCAGCGCCCTCCACCGCATTTTTCCCGTACGGGAATGCGATGCGGTCGTCCTCCGTCAGACCCGACTTGATCTCTACCGCAGATCCGTACACCGTTCTTCCGGTCACCACATACTGTTTTTTCAGCCGGTTATTCTCATCTGCAATCATACAGTACGCCTTTCCATCCTCCGACCTCACATACGCTTTTTCTATAAAAATGCCGCCGCCATCGGACTGATTGGTCGATATGGACAGATCTACCGCCTCCCCGTTGCGGAGCGCGGAACTGTCCTCGATATAAGCCGTGTACTCATAATAGGAGACATTGGGATTTCCATCGCCCCACGAGTTGCCCGAAACCGGATAATCCGATATTTCCGTGATTGTGGCATCAAACGTCATGCCGCTCTCCCATGAATTGGCAGTCACCACGGTTCCCATCTTCACATCATCCAAAAGCAGCTCGCTGATCGTCCCCTTTACATAGAGCCCGTCATCTCCGGTTATCACCAGAAACGCCTGCCCCTGCTCGGGCTTCTCGTCCGGATCACCGAGCGTCTTGACGACACCGTCCACCTCCGCGTAGACCACACCGTCCGTCGCACTTTTCTCCATGGACTCGAGCGCCAGCTGTTCCTGTCTGCGCTGAATATCGAGCGTCTTTAATTTTTCTTCAATCTCGGCAGCCTCCTGATAGAGTTCCTCGGAAGTATATCCCTTTGGCACCTCCCAGTCCGCCATAAAATCCTCGTAGGCCTGCATGTACTCATCCGCAAGGGAGGTCGGTATGTATTCTTTTCCCGAAAACAGATACCACATGCGGCTCTCATCGTAATCCGCCGGAAAATCGCTGCCGTTTAACTCGACGGTATTCGGGGACACTGTATCATCCGCAACCGGCGTCTGCCGCCCGGTCGCTTCATCGGTGTCAAGCACCATCTTACCGTCCGCATCCTTCTTGCAGACGATCACGCGCACATGTTTTCCGCTGCCTCCCTCCGCGGTAGGACGGATGGCATTGAAAAAGCCGCCGTAGGCGTATGCATTCTGGTTGACATAATAAATATACGGTTCTTCCGCTGTTCCTGCCGGATACACCAGTTCCCCCGCCGCATTGGTTGTCACGTTGTAGGGAATGGAGGCCGCCGTCAGATAGTTGTAGATTCTGCTGTCGTTCTTATCTGTCTCTGTCAGGCGGTTTTCCTCGTCCATGTGCTGATACCAGGCAAGCTGCTCCTCGTTCAGCTTCGGCGGATCTTTTTTCACCGGCGTCTGCGTCTTTAACATTTCATACTTGTATTTTTGTCTCTCGATGTTATTCTCGATCGTGCTGATATCGAGTTTTTTGCGTTCAATCTCTATCTGGAGTTCCGCCGTGTCATAGGCGAGCAACGGGTCTCCCTTTTGCACCTCATCCCCCTTCTCCACATAGATCTCCTTGATCATTCTGGAATCATCCAGATAGATCTCCTGTGAGGAATCGTTCGTGACGGTGCCGTAACTTGTCTCCGTGTCTCCCCAGTATCCCCAGTTGAGGTTGGAAACCGGCTGCACTTCCGCGATAAGCTTTTTGTCCTGATAGGACTTATACCCGTATACGCCTCCCACCGCAGCCGAGAGGGTGACCGCAATACCTGCGATGACCGCAATCACTTTCTTAATCTTCATGATACCGCTCCGTCCCCCTCTCCCTCATAGATCTCACCGTCGATGATCCGGACAATCCGCTTGGCTTTCGCCGCAATCCTGGGATCATGCGTAATCATGACGATGGTAACGCCCTCTTCGTTCAGGCTGTCAAAAAGCTCCATGATCTGCTCGCCGGATTTGGAGTCCAGAGCTCCTGTCGGCTCATCTGCCAGCAGAATCTTAGGATGGTTGACCATCGCGCGGGCGATGGCGACACGCTGCTTCTGTCCGCCGGAAAGCTGTGTCGGTCTGAAATTGACACGATCCCCGAGTCCCACTCTCTCGAGCGCTTTCGTCGCGCGGCTCCGCCTCTCCTTTTTGCGCACTCCGGCGTAGCTGAGCGGAAGCGCCACATTTTCCACGGCGCTCTCCCGCGGCATCAGCTGAAAACTCTGGAACACGAACCCGATGCTCTTTAAGCGGAGATCCGAGAGTTCCCTGTCTTTTAATTTGAGCACGTTCTCCCCCGCCAGCTCGTAAGTACCGCTCGTCGGTCGGTCGAGACACCCGATAATATTCATCAGTGTGGTCTTACCGGAACCGGACGGTCCCATAATGGCGACATACTCTCCTTCCTCGACCGTCAGCGATACATCCTTTAACACCGGCACAACCAGCTTCTCCTGCTGATAGTCTTTGTAGATATTCTGCAGATTCAGTATCATTCTGCCACCTCCGCCTCTGTCCCTTCTCCGGCATCCATACCGTCATACATTTCATCCGGCAGTTCTGTATCATAGACGCTGTCCAACACATCATAGAGCAGTTCCGTGTCATAGACACCCTCTGTATCGTACAGATTCTCGTCCGCCGGCTGATTGTAAAGCGGAGAAGAATAATCCACTTCCGCCTCGTCGGTCACGGTCGTCACACCCTCATAGAGACCAGCCATCGGCCAGGCAATGTAATCGTCCTCTGCAAGCCCTGATACGATCTCATACTCATCCATATCCGCATCGTACTCTCCCAGCTCGATGTAGCGCTTCTCCAGACGGTCTTTCTCATTAGCCGCCCACACATACGGGGTATCTTCGTCCTGCACGATGTAGGAGCCGTACAGCCACAGACCTTCCTTCACTTCCTCCTGTCCCTGATCCAGCTCGATGTACACATGCTGCCCCAGGATCAGTCCGTCCACCGAGTCGAGATCCACATAGAACGGATACTTGGACGCTGACTGTGTATCTCCCGCCGAAGAAGTGCTGTAATAGCTGTTATCGTTCCCCTGCTGCGGGCTCTCCGTGTCAATTTTCCCGATCGTTCCGCTCCACGTCTTCGTGCCGTCCACACGCGAGCGGATCACAACCTCCTGTCCCTCGGAAAGCATCCAGACATTCTGCTCATCGATGCTTCCCTTGATCCGGTACTCTCCAGTCTGTAAGATCGTCATAAACGGCGCGCTGTTCCCGTTGCTATCCACGCCTTTCTCATTGATCTCCTTGACCACTCCCGCCACCTTGCTCACAACGGAAGAACTGCTGACCTGTTTCTGCTCCTTGGAGATCTCAAGCTTCTTGCTCTCCATATCGAACTGCTTCTGTGCGATGGAGTTCTGGATATTCTGAATCTGCGTGGTGTAATCGTAGCGTTCCGATTCGTCCACCTTCTCCATCTCTTTCGTCAGTGTGTCGATCTGTTTGTTGTAATTATCTATCTCATTCTGGATGCCTTCCAGCTCCAGCTTCGCCTGCTCAATCTTCATGGTAAGGTCACTGGTGTCGTAAGTGACCAGAGTCTGTCCCTCCTCGACCTCATCGCCGACCTCCACCTTGATCTCGCTGATCGTCCGGGAAGAATCCACATTCACCTCGTATGAATCCTGCGTCTCCACCACACCGTTATACCGGTTGGAAACACCTGCATACTGATTCATAATGCGGGATACCTTTTCCACATAGACCTTGTCCTCTGAACTTCCATCATCAAAGATCGGTATCATCTGCCTGATATCATCCCGGAAATAATAACCGGTTCCTCCCAGAACAGCAGCCACTGCTGCCACACCGATCAGAATTCCAACGCTCTTTTTGCCCATAGCTCCTCCTCTGCCCCAGACGGGTTACTTTCTTTTCTTTATTCTATCATCTTTTCAGACCCGATACATAGCGTTTAATTCTTAATAATTTTTGTAGAATAGAACATTAAAAAAGCCTCCGCGCATATTGAACACTCACAATATGCACGGAAGCCTAGTCTACACACTTTGAAAGATTTTATTTTAACGGATATTTTGCGGTGAGCTCCGCCACAATCGCTCTGGCGCGATCTGCCGCCGGCTCTCCCTCCTTGATCATCATGGCAATCGCCTCCGCAATCTGATCCATATCCCCGGTATTGAATCCGCGGGATGTCACCGCCGGCGTACCGAGACGCACACCACTCGTCACGAACGGAGACTTCGGATCGTTCGGAATCGTATTTTTATTGCAGGTGATATTTACGGAATCCAGAAGCTTCTCCACCGCTTTTCCGGTCTGGTCAAAATTCGTCAGATCGACAAGCATCAGGTGATTGTCGGTGCCTCCCGATACGATCCTGATGCCGCGGTTCATCAGTCCTTTGCACAGCGCCTGCGCATTGTCGATGATGTTCTGCTGGTACACCTTGAACTCCGGCTGCAGTGCTTCCTTGAAGCAGACTGCCTTCGCCGCGATCACATGCATCAGCGGACCACCCTGGATTCCCGGGAAGATTGCCTTGTTAAAGTTGTACTTGTCTGCCGCTTCCTGATTGCAGAGAATCATTCCGCCGCGCGGTCCGCGCAGAGTCTTGTGCGTGGTCGTTGTCACGACATCCGCATACGGGATCGGGCTTGGATGAAGTCCCGCCGCAACCAGACCAGCAATGTGCGCCATGTCAACCATGAGCACGGCACCGCAGGCGTCCGCGATCTCACGGAATTTCTTAAAATCGATCGTGCGCGCGTAGGCACTGGCACCTGCAATAATCATCTTCGGCTTGCACTCGAGGGCAATCTCCATCACCTTGTCGTAATCGATGAATCCCTCGTCGTTCACACCGTACGGTACGATATGAAAATAGGTTCCGGAAAAATTGACCGGTGAACCGTGCGTAAGATGTCCGCCGTGATCCAGATTCATCCCCATCACGGTGTCGCCCGGCTTTAAAACCGCGAACTGCACTGCCATATTCGCCTGTGCTCCGGAATGCGGCTGCACATTGACATAATCACAGCCGAAGAGCTTCTTCGCGCGCTCTCTCGCCAGCTCCTCCACGACATCCACGCAGTCACATCCGCCGTAATAGCGCTTCCCCGGATACCCTTCCGCATATTTATTGGTCAAAACGCTTCCCATCGCAGACATCACCGCCGGGCTTACCCAGTTCTCCGACGCGATCAGCTCAATATGGCTGTTCTGTCTGTCAAACTCATCCTTTATTGCCTGCGCGATTTCCACATCCACCGCTTCAATATCTTCCATTGTATACATCGTATGTATTCTCCCTTCCTGAACCGCCGCACTGTCTTTCTACGAAAAACACTTGTCTTTCTACGGCTATGCTACTCATTATAAATGACTTTGTATCTTTATTCAATCAGAAAACACATACCGTCTATAACAATTTGTTATAAAACATATAAGCGCACCAGATAAATCGCAAGTGCCGCCTGGCAAACCAGAATGAGCGGCATTCCGGTCACAAAATACCAGTGCTTTGTCTTGTGGCGGAACAAATACATTCCTGCCCAGGTTCCCGCGCTTCCCCCGAGCAGGCTCACACCAAAGAGCACCTTCTCCGGAATCCGCCACCGGTGCAGTCTTGCGCGCTTCTTATCCGACCACATGACCGCCACACCGATCACATTCATAACCGCCAAATAGATTACAAACAACTTCATCCCATCCATCTCATTTCTCCTCAATGACCGTTTTCATGTCACTCCGCAAACTGAACATCCAGATCTACCGCTCTCTTAATTCCATCCACACTTCCCTCTTCACTGTACTGCCAGAAGGTAAATATGGCAGGGTCAATCTCTGCGCCATGCCATTATACACGCTATCGTACGTTTCTTCATGCCTGCTTCCCGTTATTTTCCTTTTTCCTGCAGGGAAATAAAAAGGACCGCAAATACATCTTTGGTCAATGTATTGCAGCCCCTTACTATTTATTTTATTTCTTGATCAGTCTGTTCTTGCCAAGATGCAGTCTCATGATGTACCACAGCTCCGTTGCAATACAGATGGAAGAATATGCTCCGCAGAGCAGACCTGCCATCAACGGAAGTGCAAACTCACGGATACTTGCAACACCGAGTAAGAACAGCATGAATACCATGATAAAGGTTGTCAGAGACGTATTGATACTTCGTGAAAGCGTCTGTGTCAGACTCTTGTTGGCAACCTCCGCCAGAAGCTCCGGCGTCTGCTTTGCAGCTGTCCTGCCCAGGTTCTCACGGATACGGTCAAAGATAACGATCGTATCATTGACAGAGTAACCGATGATCGTCAGCATACATGCGATAAAGGTATTTCCGACGGAAATACGAAGCAGTGAATAAACCGCCAGCACTACCAGCACATCGTGCAGCAGCGCAATAATCGCACTTGCACCAAAACGGATATCCTTGAACCGGAACCAGATGTAGATCAGCATGCAGATCGAAGCTACGATCACGGCAACGATGGCATCGGAACGCATCTCATTGCTGACAGTGGAGCTGATACTCTGTGATGTAATGGAAGATTCATCCGCTCCAAGCTGATCCACCAGTGCCTGCTCCAGCGTATCTCTCTCATCCAGCGTCAGGGTACGCGTCTTTACCGTAATCTGTGTCGTACCTTCCACTTTGTTCGCCATGATGTCATTGTCGCCGATCACATCTGCAACCACCGGAACGATGGTATTCTCAATCTCTTCAATCGTGTAATCCTTACCATAATCTGCAGTGGTGGAAGTACCTCCCACAAAATCCAGACCATAGTTCAACGCTCCGCTTCCCTTGGCCGCATGAACGCCCATTCCGATAAATCCCGCTGCAATCATTGCCAGAGAAACCGCAAAGAATACGCCTCTCTTTCCGAGGAAGTTCAGCGTCCTGCGCTCTTTTGCACGGCCATAGAACTTCTCGTCACGGATACCGATGGCATAGAAGGAATACAGGATCCATCTTGTCACGACAAGCGCTGTGAACATGGAAAGTACAATACCAATCATCAGAGTGTATGCAAATCCCTTGACTGTACCGGAACCCAGCGCAATCAGTACCAGCGCCGCGATGATCGTTGTGATGTTACCGTCAAGGATGGCTGACATTGCCTTCTTAAAACCGATCTTCATTGAAGAATTGACTGTCTTGCCCGTCGCAATCTCCTCACGGATACGTGCGAAGATAATGACGTTCGCATCGACCGCCATACCGATACTTAAGATGATACCCGCAATACCCGGCAGTGTCAGTGTAATCTCAAATAAGTATAATGTAGCAATTACCAGACAGGTATAGATTGCCAGCGCGATGGCTGCCGCCAGACCCGGAATCTGATACATCACAATCATGAAGATCATGACGATCACTAAACCGATGGCTGCTGCCTTTAAGCTGGAAGAGATTGCCTGGCTTCCCAGCTGTGCTCCTACAACGCTGGATTCCAGCTCCTGCAGCTTTAAGGAAAGAGAACCGATACGGATCTGTGTTGCCAGTGTCTCGGCATCCTCATATGTCTTCATGCCGGAAATCTGTGCGGTACCGCCGGTGATGGCTTCCTTTACCTGCGGATAGCTGATCGTCTCGCCGTCATACACGATCGGCAGATAATTGCCGACATTGTCTGTGGTGGCATCCGCAAACAGCTTTGCTCCGTCGTCTGTGAGCTTTAACTGTACCACATACTGCTTGTTGCCGTAGCTGTCTGTCGTGGTTCCCGCCTGCGCATCCGCAACCTGGTCACCCGTCATGTAAACCGTTCCGTCCGGAAGCTGGAACTCCAAAGAACCCGGATTACCGAGATCCTCCAGAATCGCATTGGCATCCGATACGCCCGGGATCTCAACCGTAATACGGTCATCTCCCACCTGGTAAACCGACGCTTCTGTGCTGTAGCCCTCTACACGCTTCTGCAGCTTGTAGATCGTATCACTCATATCCTCCGCACTCGGATTGTCATCCACAACCTGGTAGGTAATGGAAACACCGCCGGATAAATCCAGACCAAGCGGAATGCTCATCTCTTCCCCGATTCCCGTCGAAGAAAGAATGATGGATGCATAATAAGCAAGTCCCGCCAGTGCACCAAGGATCACGATCAAAATAACAATCGCTTTACTCTTCTTCATTCTTTTGTTCCTCCTCTGCAGCTTTTATCATAATCGCACATTCGATGCGCTTTTTCTGAAGCTCACATCCGATGTCATATGCTCCGCAGATGTCGCCGCTGAAATTGTAGGCATTCGCCGCGCAGCCGCCGCTGCAGTAGAATCTTGCGAAACACTTGCGGCATTTCTCCTTCGCATAGACATTGCAGCATTTAAACTCGTCGCGAATGTCTGTATTTAAGATGCCCTCATCGACATTTCCGAGAAGGAACTTTTCATTTCCGACAAACTGATGGCACGGATAGAAATCGCCCCACGGGGTGACCGCCAGATACTCGGTTCCCGAACCGCAGCCGGAAAGACGCTTCGCCACACACGGACCGCCCTCAAGATCGATCATAAAGTGGAAGAAATTAAAATCTTCTCCGCTCTTATGACGTCTGATCATCTCAACTGCCAGCTTGTCATACTCCTCGAAGAGCTTCGGCAGATCCTCCTCCCGGATTGCGTACGGCTCCTTCGGCTCCGCCACAACCGGCTCCACCGAAATCTGCTTGAATCCGAGATCTGCAAGATGCAGCACATCCTCCGAGAAATCAAGATTATAATGTGTAAAGGTTCCTCTCACATAATACTTATCCTGATGTCTGCTCTCCGCGAACTGCTGGAACTTCGGCACGATCAGATCATAGCTTCCCGCACCCTTGCGGAACGGCCGCATCTTATCGTGAACTTCCTTCCGTCCGTCAATACTTAAAACGACATTGCCCATCTCGCGGTTACAGAATTCCATAACCTCATCATTTAAAAGTACACCGTTTGTTGTCAGTGTAAAGCGAAACTTCTTGTCATGAAGCTTCTCCTGCTCTCTGCCGTATGCCACAAGATCCTTGACCACCTGCCAGTTCATAAGCGGTTCCCCGCCGAAAAAATCCACCTCCAGGTTGCGTCTGTTGCCGGAATTGGCAATCAGAAAATCAAGTGCCTTCTTCCCGACTTCAAAGGACATAAGAGCCCTTCTCCCGTGGTACTCGCCCTCCTCGGCAAAGCAATACTGACAGGCAAGGTTGCAGTCATGCGCAATGTGCAGACACAGAGCCTTCACAACCGTCGGGCGCTTTTTGAAATCCATGATATAGTTCTCGTAGGTATCCTTCGTAAAAAGCTCCTCATTGTCGACCAGCATCTGCACCTCATCAAGTGCCTCTTCCACTTCAGTCTCCGGATAGCGCTCCCGCAGAGAATTCACAATCTCCTCTCTTGTATGTCCTTCATACAGGGCAATGACATCATATGTCACGTCATCTACCACATGAATCGCGCCGCTGTTTACATCCAGAACAATATCATAGCCGTTGTTCTTATACTGATGAACCACTATAATATTTCCTCTCTTTCTAATTCTGACTATTATAACGTACAAATGACCGCACGCTTCGCGAACGGTCGTCTGTAGGTAATGCTATTCACTTATGCCCGTGAAAAATTATCTGTTCTCACAGCTCTGGTTTCCTACGGTGCAGGATGTCTTGCATGCAGACTGACAGGATGTCTGGCACTCACCGCATCCGCCCTTCTTGATGGTGTTCTGTAACTTTCTGGTATTTAATGTCTTAACGTGCTTCATAATAATCTCTCCTTTATATCTTACAATAAAATTCTATTAACCCGTATAGTATAGCACATGACCGGTTAGATGAAAAGCCTTTTTTTGCTGAACTTTCGCCCCACAGAGCGGCTTTTTCAGCTTAACATTCCTCCCGCCATGCCGGATGCCCCGCAGAGGATCAGCGTTGAAAAAATGCGCGTCATCTGAAGATCACCCGTACCCTTTACGAGCAGCGACACACCAAACAGCAGCAGAAAATAGATGATTCCCGCCGCCAGTCCCCACAGAAACTTCTGTTCCCGCATCCGTTTTCCCATCAGAAAACCTCCGCAAAGCCCGGAAATCACATAGACCGCCACAATTCCGATTTTGATGACGGATTCTCCCGGCTCCATCTTGTATAAGAGAAGTGCGAGAAGAAGCAGTAGAAGACCGCTTATAAGGAACATCACAAACACGGCTGCAAGGATGGCTGTCGTCGGGTTGCTTTTTGCATCTCTCGGTTTTATTTTGTATCCCAGCTTCATAGATAGACCTGCCTGATTCTTTCTATCCTATCTATATGCCGGTTCGCATGCGGCTATGCAAACACGATTGCATACTCTGCATCAAAACTGCCTCCGGCTGCAAGCGCATTCTCGTATGGGCGCTCCGCCAGGCTTCCCTCAAAATCAACCGCATCGCATCTTCCATACCAGGGCTCAATGCACAGGAACGGTGCTTCCTTTCCTTCCGGAGACCACAGAGCAAACAGCGGCGCATCAAAGCGTACCGTCACATAGGCTTCGCCGTCGCGGTCCAGGATTGACACCTCTCCCGTCTGCGCTCCCTCCACCATGTAGGTGCACTTGTCAAAGAATCCGGGCGTAATCACAGCCTCTCCATCCTCCAGTTCCAGCTCCTCATCCGTCATGACTGCCATGCCGTCCGGCGTGTTGCCGTGATGATGCAGTCTGTCGGTAAGATTTCCGAACCGGAGACGATACCCCGTCTTATCCTGTTCCCCGTTGATCGGGCACAAAAATGCCGGATGTGCGCCGATGGAAAAATACATCGGCTTCTCATCGGTGTTGTCCACCTTCCAGTGAACGGAGACTTCATTTTCGTCCAGCATATATCCGATGTGCAGCCGGAACCGGAACGGATATTTCGCATAGGTCTCCTCTGTGGATGAGAGCACAAACCAGATGCTCTTTCCCTCCTGTGCCTCCAGCGCAAACTCCATATCGCGCGCGAATCCGTGCTGTCCCATCGGGTAGGTTCTGCCCTCATACCGGTATTCCTTGTTCTTCGGCGCGCCGACAAACGGGAAGAGCACCGGCGATGTTCTGCCCCAGTATTCCGGGTCTCCGCACCACATATATTCCCTGCCGTCCGCCTTGCGTTTCACAGACTTGATCTCCGCGCCGAACGATTCGATCTCGACCCGCAGCGTGTCATTTTCCAAAATATATCTCATGCTTCACCTCAGTCTTCCCACTTACAGTTCACAGTTGTTGACCGTTCTCGGGAACGGAATGACGTCACGGATGTTGGACATACCGGTCAGATACATCACGCAGCGCTCGAATCCGAGTCCGAATCCCGCATGTCTTGCGGAACCGTACTTTCTGAGATCGAGATAGAACTCATAATCCTCCTCGCGAAGTCCCAGCTCGTTGATGCGCGCCAGAAGCTTGTCGTAGTCGTCCTCTCTCTGGCTTCCGCCGATGATCTCTCCGATTCCCGGAACCAGACAGTCGACTGCCGCTACCGTCTTGCCGTCCTCGTTCATCTTCATGTAGAACGCCTTGATCTCCTTCGGATAATCTGTCACAAATACCGGACGCTTGTAGATCTCCTCTGTCAGATAGCGCTCATGCTCCGTCTGAAGATCCGCACCCCAGGATACCTTGTACTCAAACTTGTCGTTGTGCTTCTCTAAGATCTCGATTGCCTCCGTGTAAGTCACACGTGCGAAATCGGAATTCACCACATTGTTCAGCCGGTCAAGGAGTCCCTTGTCGATGAAGTTATTGAAGAATGCCATCTCCTCCGGCGCATTCTCAAGCACATAGCGGATGATATATTTGAGCATGCTCTCCGCAAGGATCATATCGTCCTCGAGATCTGCAAATGCGATCTCCGGCTCAATCATCCAGAACTCCGCCGCATGTCTGGTCGTGTTGGAATTCTCCGCGCGGAATGTCGGTCCGAACGTATAGATGTTCTTAAACGCCATCGCATATGTCTCGCCGTTTAACTGTCCGCTGACGGTCAGATTCGTCGGCTTATTGAAAAAGTCCTTCGTATAATCCACGGTTCCGTCCGGATTCTTCGGCACATTGGCAAGATCCATCGTCGTCACCTGGAACATCTCACCTGCACCCTCGCAGTCACTTCCTGTGATGAGCGGTGTGTGCACATAGACGAAATCTCTCTCCTGGAAGAACTTATGGATCGCATAGGCAATCAGGGAACGCACGCGGAACACCGCCTCAAAGGTGTTGGTGCGCGGTCTCAAATGAGAGATCGTTCTCAAATACTCAAAGCTGTGTTTCTTCTTCTGCAGTGGATAATCCGGTGTGGAAGCTCCCTCCACCTCAATCTTCTCCGCCTGAATCTCGAACGGCTGCTTCATCTCCGGGGTTGCGACAAGCTTACCCGTCACGATGATTGCCGCGCCGACGTTTAACTTCTCCACTTCCTCAAAGTTCTCCAGCACATTGGAAAATACCACCTGCACCGGCTCAAAGAACGTACCGTCATTGACAACGATAAAGCCGAAATTCTTGGAATTACGAAGACTTCTGACCCATCCGCCGATGGTCACTGTCGTATCCAGATACTCATCCTTGCTGCGAAATAAATCCCTTATATTTACCAGATCCATACATTCCTCCATCCGCAACAGACGGGTGCGCCACTCTGCCGCATCCCGTCTGCCACTCATTATCTCTTTTCTATTATCTTATCTGCATTGCCGCAAAAAATCAATGCTTATTCCTAATTGGCTGCCCCGGTCTTCTCCGTGCCTTCTGCTGCCTCATACGTCGTAGATGCGTTTGTTGCACTGCCCGCCTCTGTTGCATCCGCAGCGTCCTCTGTCACCGCGTCACTCTCTGTGTCCGCAGACGGATCCACCGTCACAACTGCCGTCTCAAGCAGCTGATCCAGCGCCTGGTCGTAGCGGTAGAGAGCTGCAAAATATCTCTTGCCATAGTCGGTATCTCCAAAACCGTAGATATTATACATCGCCTCCACAGACTCATATCCGTTCTGGCTTACCAGCTGTTCTGCATAAGCATCGATGTCGTCCTGGTTCACCTCAACACCAAGCTCATCCGCGATTGCATCCATAATGAATTCAAGACGGATGCTCTTCTCCATTCCCTCGTTCCAGTATGCTTCCATCTCCTCTACGGTCTTCCCGTAATAGGTGCTCACATAATCGGCAAGCTGGCTCTCATCTCCGTTGCAGTTCTGCTCGATGTACTGTCTTCTGTAATCGTCCACTCTCGCCGCAAGATAATCCTCCGGCACCTCGGCCTCGCAGTTGTCGATCAGATAATTCTGCACTGCGGTTGTCGTGTCCTTCTGCTTGTTGTACTCTGCACTGCTCTCCATGTAGCTGCGGATCTGATCGTACATCTCATCCACGGTATCCACCTGGAACTGCTCCTTGGCAAATGCGTCATCCACATCATCGATCGTCATTTCCTTCTGAACGGAGTTGACCGTAAATGTAAAGACTACTGCTTTTCCCGCCAGATCCGTGTTGCCATAATCATCCGGAAATGTCACGTCACAGTCGATCACATCTCCGACGGAAGCGCCCTTTAAGCCGTCCGTAAATCCGTCGATGTAGCCTGTCCCTGTGGCAGATGCGTTCTGGTACACATCAATGTTCTGATTCTCGGCGGTACCTCCGCTAAACGCTGTTCCGTCAAGCTTGCCAACGTAATCCACATTGACAATGTCTCCCTCCTCGACCGTGGTCTTGTCCGGATCTGCCGTATAGAACGGACCATAGTTGTCAAACATCTGCTTGAAATAGTCCTTTACCTTCTGGTCATCCACGTCATAATCCCCGGTGATCGTAACCGGAATCGCGCTGTAATCACAGAGTGTTACATAATCGCTTCCCTTCAGGTCAAACGCGCTGCTCGCACACGGAGTGCTTGTGATCGTACCGGAAACCGCACTGTCTGCACTGCCCTCGGTTGACGCTGCGCTCTCTGTCGCCTCTGTCGCTGCCGGATCGGCGTCCTTTGCTCCGCATCCTGCTGCACCAAATGCCATCATAGCGCAAAGCATCAGTGCTACTGTTCTCTTCTTCATATACAAATACCCTTTCTATTCCCTCTTTTAGCGAAATCTGCTCTCGCCGACTTAACCTTTATATCATACCACATTTCCCTCTAAAAGCCAATATCTTTTGCTGTAAGCCCTTATTGCACAATGCCCTAAAATGTTTCAAATACAAGATTGCTTTTTTGCCGAATCAATGCTACAATTAAATGCAGTTTGATTGTAGGAGGATTTTACCATGAGTACCGTAACCATTGTATTGCTGGTTATTCTTGCCGTCCTCGTTGTCGGCTTGATCGTATTATATTTTCTCGGCAAAAAGGCACAGAAAAAGAGAGACGAGCAGGAGGCGCAGCTTGCAGCCAACGCCCAGACCGTCTCCATGCTGATCATCGATAAAAAGCGATTGCGCCTGAAAGATTCGGGACTTCCGCAGGTTGTCATCGACCAGACACCGAAGATGATGCGCCGTTCCAAGCTTCCGATCGTAAAGGCAAAGGTTGGTCCGAAGGTGATGTCACTGATCGCAGACGAAGCCGTCTATGATCTGATTCCGCTGAAGAAAGAAGTCAAAGCGACCGTGAGCGGCATCTATATCACGAAGGTAACCGGCGTCAGAGGGCCTCTTGAGAAGCCGCAGGGCAAGAAGAGCTTCCGCGCGAGAATGCAGGAAAAAGCCAAAAAGGCGAATGCAGAGCTGGAAAAAGAAAAGGCAGAACTTGCCAAAGAGAAGGCAGCAAAGAAGAAGAAAAAATAAGCAGCTATTTAAAATGCAGGGAATTTCAGATTTTGAAATCCCCTGCATTTTTTGATTGAATATTCATGGTAATCTTGCAGTCCGCCATGTGCTCATAATTCACTTCCAGCGCATAATCCACTTTTACGGACAGATTGTGTTCCGTCTCCTCCACCTGCACTTTCGTGGCGTCAATTCCGATCAGCAGATTCCCGTACGGCGTATAATAATAGGTGACATTTTTCTTGTCCTTTTCAAACATCATATGTACATTCGTCTCACCACGCTTCGTGATATCAAGTACCTCATCCCCGAGCTTGATGATATTTTTGGTGGTACCCGCCGTATCCTCCGCCACCTCGTCATACAGAATATAATGCCTGCCGTTCTTCTTATAATAAGAACCGGAGGTAATCACCTCTACCGGTTCACTGTTTTCTCCCCCAGCAAACTGAAGACCGCTGATGGAGATCAATACATCTTTTGTCATCGTTACACTCCCTTTTATCTCAACTCATATTACCGGCTTTTGGCGGAATAATCAAGCCTATTCTTTCAGGTCGTCCAAAAATGTCAGATAGCGGCAGCGCACCTTATAATTTCCCTCCTCAAGCACCGCCCGGTATTCCTCCTTGGACAGCACTTTTTTCAGTTCCTCCCCGGCGCTCTCATCCACGACTTCATACATACTTCCCTCAAAGCACATATTCGGGTACATGACGCACCACCAGTTATGACCTTCGCCCTCTCCGATCACAACCCGCAGCGCCTCATATTTCCCCGCCGGGAAGGTGAATTTTCCATATGTTTTGGACGGAAATTCCGTCTCCTCTATCGCGGCATGCACCTCGTACTCATATCCGGCTTCCCGCACCACCGCCTGCGCCGTCTCCGCAATCTCGGGCAGGTGCGCCTCCACCACCTGCTCGCACGCCTCTCTGTCCGGGACATCCGAAAGCAGCTCTGCCATCCGGCTTCCCACGGCATCACGCACCGCAAGCTTTAAATTCTGATCCTCCGCGGTGTCGCTGTTGGCAAGCACATGGAACCGCAGCACCTTCCCAGCAATCTGCTCCTGTATTCTCTGATTTTTCACATACTGCATTCCAAGAAGCGCAAGCAGCATCACATTCATTCCCAACAACAAGTACCAGATCCATTTACGTCTTTGCATAACGGCATTTTCTTCCTTTCCTCTGCTGCAAAAGACGATTCCCGTTTTGATACCGTTTTATTCACTTTATGATAAATGAATCCAGTTTATTTTTACCTGATAGACAATCGCAATCTCTTCCTCGTAGTTCTCCCCGCGCTTCTGATACTCCTCATACCAGCCCCGCGCCGCGCCTCCGAGCTTGCGGTAACTGCCTGTAAGATCCACCTGCCGCTTCCGCTGCACATTTGCCGCCATCCGGTTCATATAGTCTTCCGCCAAAAGTGCAAGCTCCTTTTTGTTCTCCTTTCCGCCGGTTCCCTGCACGCTTCCGCTGCAGTGAATCGTCACCAGGACTTCCCGCACGCCATCCTTTTCCGAGAACGTGATCTCATTTGTGGCATCCGACAGCAGTAACATTCCCTCCTCCAACGGTAAACCGTACTCCCTCATGCGGTTTTGTGTAAAAAAAGCAAGTCTCGCCGCCTCCGCGTCAACCATGCCTGCCGGCATCCCACGCTTCCACACATAATACTGCTCCACCGCCGGTTTTTCGTCCTTCACGGTAACATACGGCAAAAACAGTGTCTCCTGCCGGTTGTCCATCTCCTGGTACAGCGATCCGATCGTGGGGTACGCCTGCTTTTTGATCTGGGACACATTCTCAAACTGTTCCTCCAGATAATCCCCGACCGCTTCTCCCAGCGTCTCACTCTGCGCCAGCAGTGCTTCGGCATCCTCCGTGACCACCACATAGGCGTTGCGCGGCACCTCGCTCTTCTCCTTCAAAAACGCGAGCCACTCCTGCACGGCTGCCTCATCCTCCACAAATTCCTGTTCCAGGATCAGAACCTTCAGATGACTGTAATCCACCATCCGGTTTCCCGCCTGCTCCGCTTCATACCACGCCAGCCCGGCATCCTTCGTGTCCCTCACCGCAATCTCAATCGGAAAATCACGATCCTCCAGCTCCGCGGGGGCACAGCCTGTCATCACAAGCAGGACAACTGCACAGATCACCGCAAGCGCAAGCAGCCTCCTTCCCCATTTTTTCTGTGCGGCAAAGACGGGGGCAAGCACCAGAAACGGCGTACCGACATACCACAAGAACCGCTCGTACCAGTCAAAGACCGCCCGGCTCCGGTAAAAACAGATCGCTGCCACAGAAGCTGCCACCGCCACAGATCCATAGAAAATCCACATGTAATTTTTCCCTTTTGGCATTTTGCGAATAGGTTTCCATAATTTCTCTGCTATGCTGCTTCCGTAAAAGACGCAGCTGTTTAAAAGTGCATACAGCGTAAAGAACCACACGCCGAACATAAACGCGTCTGTTCTTTTCAAAAAGCCGCCGGATATTTTTACCGTGCTCATCAGCGTGACTGCCGGATAATCCATCCCCGCAAGCGCCGGTACCCCGAAAATTCCCTCCAGAACCAGATAGAGCACCGCATGGAGACATCCCACAAATAGGATTGCCCTCTTTCCCGCTGCAAACAATGTTTCCTGCCGCCTGACATATGTTCCCGAAAAAAGAAGGAAAAATGCAAAGGAAAGATTCAAAAACACCCCGTAAGCTCCGCCTGCCACACCCTTTAAGCTGCTCATTCCAAGCGGCGCCCAGTAATCGGTGCACACTTCATCCGCCGCAGCAAAGAGCATGAGAAACAGCGGGATCAAAAGAAACCAGAACAGCATCTCATAGACTCTCGCCCGTCCCTCGATTCCCCCCGCAAGTCCATACAGCACCAGCAGCATGATAACCGAAAGGACCAGATAAAACGATTCTCCGCGCAGAAGATCCCGGAGAATAATGTCTGCAAACAGATATGCCACATACCCCGCAAGCAGCACCAGGTAGATCAGATAACCTGCCTGTACGATTCCTCCCCCGATTCTTCCCAGCTGCCGCTTCATATATTCCGGATAAAATTCCTGTGCGGGCGGCGCTATCCTGCGCAATATCCAAAGATACATAAGTGCTGCCGCCATCCCGATTCCGATCGACAGAATGCCGTCTCTCCCCGCCGCCTTCGCGAGCATCTGCGGGACGAGAAGTGTACCGATGCCAAGCAGATCATACGTCATTAGCCGATACATCTGGCGTCCCGATATCCTGTTATTTTCTGAAAACATAGTCCGTTCCCTCTCTGTCACTGTTTCATCCGCAGCTTTCTGCGGTTATTCTTCTTCGCGTAGATCGGGCGTTTCCAGAGCAGCCGAAGCGGCTGCCGCCACAGGAAATCGCGTTCATCTTCATAATCGTTCAGATCTGCCGCCACATACGGCATCAGGTACGGCACGCCAAAGCTTTTTAAGTGCGACAGATGGATCAGCACGGCAAGCAGCCCTGCCAGAAACCCGAAAAAACCAAGCCATGCGCAGATTCCGATAAAAAAGAACTTGAGCAGCCGGAATGCCGTTGCAAACTCCTCGTTCGGTACGGCGAACGAACACAGCGCCGTAAACGAGATCACAATCACGACAATCGGACTCACCAGATTTGCCTCCACGGCTGCCTGCCCGATGATCAGTCCCCCCACAATTCCAATCGTATTCCCCATCGCTCCGGGCAGCCGCACTCCCGCCTCCCGCAGCAGTTCAAACGAAAGCTCCATGATAATCACCTCAATCACCGCCGGAAACGGCACGCCGCTCCTGGCGTCCGCAAAGGACAGCAGGAGCGTGGTCGGCAGAATCTGTGTGTGGAAATTGGTGACCGCCAGATAGAGTCCCGGCAATGTCATGGCAAAAAAGGATGCAAAATAGCGCAAAAGGCGCTCAAAGCTTGCGATCTCCCAGCGGTTATAGTAATCGTCGCTCGTCTTGATAAAGGAATTGTAATCGGTCGGCAGAATGAGCGCGATCGGCGAATTGTCCGACAGCACAACCACTCTGCCGTCAAGGATGGACATTGCCGCCCGGTCCGGCCGTTCCGTCGTCTGAAACTGTGGAAACGGGGAATACCATTTTTCCTCCGACAGCTGTTCAATGACTCCGCTGTCGAGTACCCCGTCAATCTCAAATCCCTCCAGCCGCTCCTCAATCTTTGCCACCAACTCTGGGTAGGCGATCCCTTCCATATAGACCAGATAGACGTTGGTGTTTGAGCGCACGCCCATTTTTTTCTCTTTTACCTTGACCTGTGGCGACCGGATTCTCTTGCGGATCAACGCCGCATTCTGTTTTACCGAATCCCCGAATCCCTCGTTAGAACCACGCACCACTTTTTCCGAGTCCGCCTCGTTGATCCCCATATTCGGATAACCGTCATCCGGAATCTTGACCGCTTTCGCAAAACCGTCGACGAAAAAAACGGCTTCTCCGGTCAAAAGACCGTCCCCCGCCTCCTCGATCGTCGTAAAATAGGTCGCATCGGAGGTTCCGAGGGCATTCTGTTCCAACACCCGCAGAATCTCCTCCCGCTCCAGACCCCTTAAGTATTTTAAAACTTCTAACAGCGCCGAATTTCCCATATCTACCGAGACTTCAATGAACGTGAGGTAGCACGCCACGTCCCGGTTTTTTCCAAGATTCATACGCTTCTTCTTGATGTCGTCACAGGTGTGAAACAGTTCCTCCATATGTGCGATGTTCTCGTCGAGTCTCTCGCTGATCTTTGTCTTCTCCGCCACAGATTTTCTTCCTTTCCTAAAACAAAAACGGGGCAGGCATCCGCCTGTCCCTGTTAGTTTGTTCCATTTCGGGAAATTTATTCACTTTTCCTGTTCCCGGATCATTTCCTTCACCGCCGTCGCCTGATTCATGACGTGCTTGTGCATCGCCGCCGTCAGCATGGTCTTATCCTTTGCGGTAAGCCCCTCCACGATCTGGCTGTGCTCCCGGATCAGAATCGGAAAATTCTTTTCATCTTTTAAATATTCCACGCGGTAGCGGTACATCTGCTCCCGCAGATTGTTGAGCATGTTCTCCAGCTTGACGTTGCGCGTCGCATGATAGATGATGTCATGAAACCGCACATCCGCCTCCGCAATCCGCTTGACGTCCCCCGTCTTTGTGGACTCCTCGAACTCATGCATGGTATGTCTGAGCTCAGCAAGCTCCTCCTCAGAAATCTGTTCGCAGGCGATCGATGCCGCCAGTTCGTCGAGTGCATCCCGGATCTGCAAGACATCCTCCATGTCTTTTTCCGTCATCCGCGCAACTTCCGCACCTTTTCTTGGAATCGTGACCGCCAGTCCCTCCTGCTCGAGCATACGGATCGCCTCACGGATCGGCGTGCGGCTCACCCCAAGCTTTGCTGCCAGCTGCAGCTCCATAAGACGCTCCCCCGGCTTAAGCTCTCCTTTTAAGATCGCTTCCCGCAGTGTGTTAAACACCACATCCCGAAGCGGAAGGTATGCATTCATGTTCAATGTCAGATCCTCTGTCATAAGTACCTCCTTCTGCTTTGTTATCTGTTTCTGCCCGTCTTCTCCTCACCGCGCATTGTTGTATATGCTTGTCAGGTAAACCTGTTTTGCAAGATTTGATTCACGCATTGCCTCGTATGCAGCCACGGCTGTATCCCCGTTGGCAAACAGGCCAAAGACCGTTGGACCGCTTCCGCTCATCATTGCATGGACTGCACCGTGCTCCATCATATGATCCTTGATCTCTGCAATGACCGGATAATTGGGAATCGTAACTGTCTCCAGCACATTTCCCATGTGTCCTGCGATCTGCTCCAGATTCTTCGCCCGGATCGCACCGATCAGCCCATCAATATCCGGATGCACGGTATCCGCATCCAGCTTCAGATTCTCATAGACAAATTTTGTGGAAACCCCGATCTGCGGCTTTGCAATCAGCACCGGACATTTGACCATCGGAGGAAGCGCCGATAATTTTTCACCGATCCCCTCCGCGAGCGCCGTTCCGCGCATAATGCAGTAGGGAACATCCGCGCCGAGCTTCACACCGCGCGTCATCAGATCCTCCTTAGAAAGCCCCAGATCAAAAATGCGGTTCATTCCATATAATACGGCCGCAGCGTCCGTGCTTCCGCCTGCCATGCCGGCTGCCACCGGAATGTGCTTGTGCAGCTTTACATCAATACCGTCCCCAATGTCAAATTCCTCTTTGAGCAGCGCCGCCGCCTTGTATACGAGATTGTTTTCATTTGTCGGCAGAAACGCAAGGTTGGTCGACATGGTAATCCTGCCCGATTGATTGCGCATAATCTCCAGCCGGTCAAACAGGTGGATCGTCTGCATGATCATCCGCACCTCATGGTAGCCGTCCTCTCTCTTCCGCACCACATCAAGCCCGAGATTTACTTTTGCCAGTGCTTTTACCGAAATCTCTTTCATAATGCCCCCATGTTTTTTTAATGTATTTTGTATACAGACTGAATCTTACCATGACTTGTAAAAAAGGTCAATTATCTCTCCTTCTTTTTACACAATAAAATTTCTCAAAAATCTAAACCGGGCAATGTTTCCTGCCGATATAGAAGATGAGACAAAGAGCAGGCATGGATGCCTCCTGTCAATTATTTTAAACCGATCCAAGGGAATGGAGGAATGACTTATGGCAATTAACAGTATTACAAACTCAGTGGCAGCACAGCAGGCTTCTACTTATACCGCAGCAAAGACGGACTATACAAAGAAAAAAAGCGAGAGCAGCACAAAGACAGATACCGGTGTCGTATATGAGAAGAGTTCTGATCAGACATCCGGCACAGTTACAAAGAAAACCGATTACGCACTTATCAACAAGTTAAAGGCAGATGCCGAAGAGCGTACCTCCCAGCTTCGCAGTCTTGTAGAAAAGATGATGACCAAGCAGGGTGTTGCCATCGGTACCGCAGATTCTATGTGGAGCTTCCTTGCAAAAGGTGATTTTACCGTAGATGAGGCCACCAGGGCACAGGCGCAGGCAGATATCGCCGATGACGGTTACTGGGGCGTCGACCAGACTTCAGACCGTATTCTTGATTTTGCAAAAGCACTTTCCGGCAACGATCCGGAAAAAGCCGATCTTCTTCTTGACGCTTTCAAGAAGGGATTCAAGGAAGCAACCAAGTCCTGGGGACAGGATCTTCCGGACATCTCACAGCGCACCTACGATGCCGTTGTGGAGAAGTTCAACAAGTGGAAGAACGGAACCGAGGAGACGGAGGCTGCCCAGACGCAGGCATAATCCGAATTTAAAACGGGATACGTTTTCTTATAAGTAATAGAGATGTATGACGTTCCAAATGCAACCGGGGCGGCAATTCTAATCGCAAAATCCGGTATTTCTAACCATGCCGCGTCGAACATCCTTGAACATCTGTGTTTTTCCAAGTTTGGAACATTCCACGTGGTGTGTCCACAAACTGCAGACAATTTTAGGACTTTTGTGTGTGCCCCTTGTTGGCACCACTGAACAAAACATAACCGCGCGAAGCCGATGTCTGAGTTATCATCTGCCCTGTTTTCAATAGCAGATGATAACGAGTTCGGTTCGCGCGGTTATGTTTTGCATTCACTTGTTCAATCCCGGTATGGCATCTGCTGCTATCTGGCAGCCTCCATCTGTTTCTGACGTTTGTGTCTGCCGTGTACGGTACAGAATCCGACGACCGCCGCCACAACGTCCAGCACAAAGATAAAGTGCAGTATCGACAGGGCAACTGCTGCCCCCACGGACAGCTTTTTTTCACTGCACGCCCGGATGCAGCCGCACAGTCCGTAGATGGACGGCGGTATCAAAAACAGGACATCCGCAATCCACATCACGCCGATAATCGCGACTCCGCCAAACATAAACGTCGCAAATCCCGCCAGCACCATAAACGCCGCCAGCAGATAATACGGAATATAGCACAGCTTCATCAGCATATCCCACAGAAGCAGCGCCTGCGCGCCGGTTCCTGCCGCCGTCTGATAGATGACCCAGACGACATTTAAGAGCACGACCACCGTGTAGACAATGCAGATTGCCGTCTGCGTCATCTGCAATCTGGAATCGCCCGCCATGATATAGACTCCAGACGAATCTCTGTCCGGTCTTCCCATGCCCACAGACAGAACCACAAAAAGCAGATACGGTAAAATCAGCAGAAGAATCGGTGTCACTATTCCAATTATTTTTTTCATATCATTCCCTGCTCTGCGCTCTTATGCCTGCTGTTTCCCCAGAATCTTCTCAATGCTTGCCAGCTTTACGCAGACTACAAAAATCTGTGTTGCCGTTGTAAGATCCTCCAGCGACGGATACGACGGAGATATACGGATGACGGAATCTTTCGGGTCCTTGCCGTACGGGAACGGTGCTCCTGCCGGTGTCATCACAACGCCTGCCTTTTTCGCCTTATCTACCACGCTCTTCGCGCATCCCTCCAGCGTCTCATAGGTAATAAAATATCCCCCCTTCGGGCTGTACCAGCTTCCGACGCCGAGATCCTTTAACTCCTTGTCGAATGTGTCCAGAATCATCTCAAACTTCGGTCTGAGGGAAGCTGCATGCTTTCTCATGTGCTCCGTGATACCGTGCACATCTTTAAAGAAGCGCACATGGCGAAGCTGATTCACCTTATCATGACCGATCGTCTGGATCTTTAACTGCTTCTTAATATCCTCCAGATTGTTCGCGGAAGTTGCAATCGCAGCCAGACCGGAACCCGGGAAGCTGATCTTGCTGGTCGAGCAGAACTTGTATACCATATCCGGATTGCCAGCGCGCTTACACTCTGCCAGAATCTCGATCAGATGATCCTGATCCATATCATATAAATGATGTACACAGTAAGCGTTATCCCAGTAAATACGGAAGTCTTTTGCCGCCGGTTTTAATCTGGCAAAACGGCGTACCGTCTCATCCGAGTAGGTGATTCCCTGCGGATTGGAGTATTTCGGCACACACCAGATTCCCTTGATCGTCTCATCCTTGCTGACAAGCTCCTCCACCATATCCATATCCGGTCCTGTCGGAAGCATTGGAACATTGATCATCTCAATGCCAAAATATTCCGTGATGGCAAAATGTCTGTCATAGCCCGGAACCGGACATAAGAACTTCACCTTGTCAAGCTTGCACCACGGCGTATTTCCCATCACACCGTGTGTCATGGAGCGTGAAATCGTATCGTACATGATATTTAAACTGGAATTGCCGTAGATAATGATATTTTCCGGATTGCACTCGATCATATCGCCAATCAGCACTTTCGCCTCCTGGATTCCGTCCAGTACACCGTAGTTGCGGCAGTCCGTTCCATCCTCGCATGCGAGATCGGAATAGGACGAGAGAACATCCATCATGCCCATAGACAGATCCAGCTGTTCCTGGGATGGCTTTCCTCTGGACATGTCAAGCTTCAATCCCCGCTGCTGGAACTTCTTGTATTCTGCTTCCAGATGTTCCTTCTCTTTTAACAGTTCCTCTTTGCTCATCTCCTGATATGACTGCATTGTTCCTTCCTCCTGCTATCTGTATATACATTTTATATGAACCTTATTTCTAAGGCTGCATCCCTTTTATTTTTTCAAAATATTCCCGGATTGTTTTCTCATAGCCGTTCTCCGACGGATGATAAAACATGCGGTCTGTCAGACCGTCCGGCAGATACTGCTGCTTCACATAATGATTCGGATAATCATGCGCGTATTTGTAACCGACGCCGTGTCCCAGCTTCTGTGATGACTTATAATGTGCATCCTGCAGGTGCACCGGTATCGGTGCCGTCATGGTATCCCGCACCGCCGCCATGGCATCGCTGATGGCACAGACCGCAGAATTGCTCTTCGGTGCGCTCGCCACATAGGTCACCGCCTGCGCTAAAATGATCTGAGCCTCCGGCATACCGATGCGCTCCACCGCCTGTGCCGCCGATGTGGCGACCACAAGCGCCATCGGATCTGCATTGCTGACGTCCTCCGCCGCACAGATCATGATACGCCTTGCTATAAACTTGATGTCCTCTCCCGCATACAGCATCCGCGCAAGATAGTAGACTGCCGCATCCGGATCGGAACCCCGCATACTTTTGATAAAAGCGGAGATCGTGTCGTAATGGTTATCCCCGGACTTGTCGTATTTGACCACACGCTTCTGGATACATTCACTGGCAACCGCAAGCGTGATGTGAATCTTTCCGTCCGCACTCCGCTCTGTTGTCAGCACGCCGAGTTCGATCGCCGTGAGTGCCGCGCGGGCATCCCCGTTCGCAACATCCGCCAGAAATTCCAGCGCATCGTCATCAATCACGGCATCGTAAGCGCCCAGTCCCTTTTCCCGGTCGTTTACTGCACGGAGAATCAATGTCCGGATATCCTCCTTCGACAGACTCTTCAGTTCAAAAATAATGGATCTGGACAACAAAGCCCCGTTGACCTCAAAATACGGGTTCTCTGTCGTTGCACCGATCAGAATGATCGTGCCGTCCTCCACGAACGGAAGCAGATAATCCTGCTGCCCCTTATTGAAGCGATGAATCTCATCGATAAAGAGGATCGTCTTCCTGCCGTACATTCCCTGGTTGTTCTTCGCCTGCGCGATCACTTCCTCCATGTCCTTCTTGCCGGCAGAAGTCGCATTGATCTGTAAAAACTCTGCGCTCGTCGTATGCGCGATCACTTTTGCAAGCGTCGTCTTACCGGTTCCCGGCGGGCCGTACAGTATGATGGAACTTAGCTTATCCGCTTTGATCGCACGGTATAGCAGCTTATCTTTTCCTATAATATGCTGCTGCCCCACCATCTCATCCAGCGTCGTGGGGCGAAGTCTGGATGCAAGCGGCGCCTCCGTTTCTTTTTGTTGTTCTCTCATATATTCAAATAAGTCCATGTCAAAACCTGCTTTCTGATGTATAAAAATTCCCGGTCACTGCCTTCCGGCGCATGTCCGTGCACAGCGCACACTTGACCGTTTTGAATTTTCCTCATGTAAAACTTGCATTTTTTTAATGATTCGTGGTTTTAATCATGCTTTTTCCAAAAAATATGACAGATTACAACTCAAAAATTGCATCGCTTCTATTACAATACACGATACATGCCCTTTTTACAAGTAAAATATGTATTTTCTCTGTTGTGCACGATTTTCCCTTGAAATCATTTTCTATACTGTAACAAATTGATCGGAGGGTTGCAAGTCCCACCGTGTCTCACTCCAGCAGAATATCCTCCACCGTCACAAATGTATACCCCTGTGCCTTCAATTCATCGATGATCTTAAATGCGGCCAGCACGGACGACTCCGACGCATCATGAAGCAGAATAATATCATTCTCCTCGACATCCCCCAACACGCGCTGCGCAATGACCGATGAGTTGCTCGTCGCCCAGTCTTTCGGATCGACATCCCAGAGCACCTCAATCATTGTCGTCTCATAATCCAGATTCGGTTTCCAGCACCCGAACGGCGGCCGGATATACTCCGGGAACACGCCGATAATTGCATGAATCGCCGCGTTCGTCTTATCCACCTGCTCGATCGCCGCTGCATCGGTCAGATTGCTCAGATTGACATGTTCATAGGAGTGTGTCCCGATCAGATGTCCGCCCTCATGGATTTTCTTCACAATCTCCGGATACTGCTCCACTTCTTTTCCCAACAGAAAAAACGTGGCGCTCACACCACGTTCCTTCAATCCCGAAAGAAGCTCCTCCGTATAGTCCGGATTAGGTCCGTCATCAAATGTAATTGCCACTTTTTTTGCCAATTCATCCATCGCCATCGCCTCCCTGGCCTCTGTTGGCACACGCAGGGATACCTGCATGTAAAAAGCCGCACAACACCCCGCCGCCATGCATGCCATTCCTGCTGCCACCCAGATCAGTCTGCTTCTTTTCTTTTTATTATAAAACCCGCTTCCTGCTATGCGCACCTCTACTCTGACCTTTATGCTCTGTCACTTAGAGTATATTCCGAAAAGCGCGAAGCTATCACTCCACTGCAGAAAGTGCTCACATAAACTGATTGCCGCCCGGCTCCTGAACGTCATAGTAATCTCTGAAATAATCGTAGGGATCATTATAGTAATCGTAGCCGCCACTGCCATCACCGTCATACCATCCGTCGTTTCCGTCACCGTCATACCATCCGTCATTTCCGCCACCGTCATACCATCCGTCGTTTCCGCCGCCATCATAACTGCCATTTCCATCGCCGTCGTACCATGCATCACTTCCATCGCTGTCATAGCTGTCATCATACTGATCGTATAGGAGATCTTCGTATGTAATCCCCGCATTTGTCATTCCGAACCACATGGCAAGATATAAAACGACAGAAAGCACCATTGAGATCGCCGCTGTGATGATTCCACCGATTGCAAGACCATGCTCCTTATTTTTCGTGATCTGAATGATTCCGAAAATAATCGCCAGAATTCCCGTCACCCAGTTGATGCAGGTACAAAACAGCAACACAGACACGATTCCAAGTATGAGCGATGCAATGCCATATCCTCTGCCATCGCCTTTCTGTTTCTGCTGCGGCATTCCCGGATTCATTTCATTCGCATTCGGCACCCCTGCATATGCCCCTCCCGGATTCATTCCATTCGCATTCGGCATCCCTGCATATGCGCCTCCCGGATTCATTCCGTTCGGATTCGTCATTCCCGGATTCACTCCCGGATTTTCTCCGCCAGGCACCACTGCAGCCCGCTCAAACGCCAGCCGCGGCGCGCCGTTTGCCAGATGAATCACTCCGCAGTACACAAATCCGTTTTTTTGCAGAAGATGCTGCATAATGCGGTTGTCCTGATGCGTATCAGCCCTAAGACTGCTGCAGCCATGCATTTTTGCCTGCTCGGCACACCAGGAAAAGCAGATTCCCGCCACGCCGCGGAGCCGTCCGGCGGATGCCAGCCGGTGCACGGTTCCATAACTTCCATTCGTGCGCCACATCCCCTGCCCAATCTGCCGGTAGGTCGGATCCTCCCCTTCTATATAGGAAAACACAGCCTCAATCACGCCATCCCTGTCAACTACATAACTGACTCCGCGTGCGATGTCCTCCTCAATCAACGCTCTGGACGGATACCCCTCCACCCACTGGTTGGGGTTGCCGGACGCGTGCATATACTGCACCGCCCTCGCATATATCTGCATGATCTGTTCCAGATCCTGTATGGCTGCTCTGCGAATCATCATCTGACTGTTCCTCTCTTTTCTAACCTCTCATCCACCGGATGTTCTGCAATATACTTTTCCAATATCTCAGCGGCATCCCCGACAAGTTCCTTGCAGGGGCGCTTTTTATAATACTCGGCAGTCCGTTCCTTCGGTGTCGGTTCTTCCCGCTTTACCGATAAACCAAGCAGTTCCCGACAGACAATCGAACCGTTTTTTTCCTCAAACGCCTTCGCCAGTTCCTGGATTCTCGCATAGTGTGCCGCTTTTTCCTCCCGGGCGCCCGGGTCGTCATAGCCGTATAATATGCCCGCCGTAAGAAACATCCCGCTGACCGCTCCGCACACCTCGCGCAGTCTTCCCATTCCGCCGCCGAAAGACGAGCTGAGTACCGCCGCCGTGTGCGTGTCCATTCCATGTAAATCCGAAAACGCCAGAAATACCGACTGCGCACAATTATATCCTTCTTCAAACAGTGCCATCGCACGCTCTCTTCTCATCCCATTCCCTGCCTCACATTTCTTTCAGAATACCTTAACTATATAACTTTTCCTACATTTTCTCAACGATTATGTTATAATAGTTCCAATCTCAAAACAGGAAAGGAGCGGAACTTTGGTTCCAGACACACATGAGTACATTGAATCTTACCCTGCTCACAGATCTCTATGAGCTGACCATGATGCAGGGATATTTTAAAAATCATAATCAGGATGTTGTCGTCTTTGACGCCTTCTACCGCAACAATCCCTGCGACGGCGGTTATTCCGTCTGCGCAGGTTTAGCGCAGGTCATCGACTACATCGAGAATCTGCATTTTGACGCGGACGACATCAACTATCTGCGCAGTCTGAAAATATTTGACGAAGATTTTCTGGAATACCTGAGCAATTTCAAATTTTCCGGCGACATCTACGCCGTCCCGGAAGGCAGCCTGATCTTCCCGCGAGAACCTCTGGTAAAAGTTGTCGCTCCCATCATGGAGGCACAGTTAATCGAGACTGCCATCTTAAATATCGTCAACCACCAGTGTCTGATCGCGACCAAGGCCGCCCGCGTCTGTTACGCGGCCAAGGGCGATAATGTCATGGAGTTTGGTTTACGGCGCGCACAGGGTCCGGATTCCGGTACCTACGGTGCCAGAGCTGCCGTAATCGGCGGCTGCAACGGCACTTCCAATGTTCTCGCCGGTCAGATGTTCCATGTGCCGGTACTCGGCACGCACGCCCACAGCTGGATCATGAGTTTTCCGGATGAGTACACTGCGTTCCGCAAATACGCCGAGCTCTACCCGTCCGCATGTATTCTGCTCGTGGATACCTACGACACGTTAAAATCCGGTATTCCGAATGCCATCCGTGTCTTCACCGAGATGCGCGATGCCGGTATTCCGCTGACTTATTACGGAATCCGCATGGACAGCGGCGACCTTGCCTACCTCTCCAAGCAGGTGCGCAAAATGTTAGATGAAGCCGGTTTTCCGGACGCCGTGATCTCCGCTTCCAACGACCTTGACGAATACCTGATTGAAAGCTTAAAACTGCAGGGCGCAGCCATCAGCTCCTGGGGTGTCGGCACCAATCTGATTACCTCGAAGGACAACCCTGCCTTCGGCGGTGTCTACAAGCTTGCCGCCATCCGCACCGCGGACGGAAGTTTCCAGCCGAAGATCAAGTTATCTGAGAATGTAGAAAAAGTCACGAACCCCGGCAACAAGACATTTTACCGCGTCTATGACAAAAAGACCGGCAAGATCAAGGCCGATCTCATCTGCCTGTACGATGAGACATTCGACGAGAGCGAAGACTTAAAGCTGTTTGATCCGAACGCTCCCTGGAAAAAAACGAGACTCCCGGGAGGAAGCTACACGTTGCGTGAGATGCTGATTCCGGTAATAAAGGCCGGAAAAACCATCTACACCTCGCCGGGCGTCATGGAGATCCGTGAAATCTGTAATCACGAAAAAGACACCATCTGGGATGAAACCAAGCGTTTCGTCAACCCGCAGGAGATCTACGTCGACCTCTCCCAGAAGCTCTACGATATGAAAACGGCTCTCTTAAACGAGATGAGTATGGATTCTTAATAGCAGGCAATCCCTGCTCTGTATCTGGAAGAGTATATTTCAGTCAATGCGTGTGCATAAAGTTCCAGAATGTAACCGGCGGCGACAAATTCTTTGAAGCAAAATTCGAGTGTTTCTTCCATGCCGCGTCCGACATCAAATTCCGTGTCTTTGCCACGCTTTGACAATCCACAGGGTGTGTCCGACAACCCACAGACAATGGGCGGACTTTCTAGTGGCGCTAATGCCACTTCTTCACAGACAATATAAAACCGCGCGAACCGAAACTCGTTGGCATCTGCTATTGAAAATAAGGCAGATGCCAATTCAAACATCGGCTTCGCGCGGTTATGTTTTGTTCGACATAAAGGTGGCATTTATGCCAGCTATTGTCTGGGGCGAATAAGCGCCACACAAAAGTCCTAAAATTGTCTGCCGGCTTGCGGACACATCCTGCGGAGTGCTCAAAGCTTGGAAAGACACGGATCATCAAAGATGCCGGACGCGGTGTGGTTAGAAATACCGGATTTTGCGGTCAGAATGCTGCCGCCGGTTACATCTGGAACTTTAAGATCATGTATTTTCTCAAAACTATCTCCCGGATACAGTGCAGGGATTCCCGCTAGTTGAAGCCGACCACCTTCTGTGAAAGCTTATACGCCGCAACGGAGATCTTTCTTCCGCCTTTTCCCGGCAGATTCATCGTATTGCCGAGGATACCCGCACGCAGATGGTGGAACAGGCGGATATCCTTTTCCTTAATATATTTCCAGAGTTCTCTCTTCTTCTCCAGATTCTCCTCCGTGCCAGAGCGGATCAGCATGATCGTCGAGATGACTGTGATGATCTCCAGGTTGTTGAACATATAATGTCTGAGCTTCCGGTCCGGAATTTTCCACAGGTCAAACGCATCGACCATAATCTTATTCACACGGATCTGCTGGTCAATGCGGGAAATCATCACTCTCTCATTGACGGACTGATCGTCTCTTCCGATAAAATACCGGTAAAAATCCACATCCATATAATAGAGCGTCCGCACACTCGGAAGCGGCTTGTATACATAGATGTTATCCACATAGAAGGTGTGCTTCGGCAGTTCCAGTCCACATTCCACCAGAAGCTTCGTGCGGTAGATCACGGAATGCATGAGAATATACTGTCCCTTATGGAAATGTCCTGCTTCCTTCCATGTAAATATCCGGTCTTTCGGGAGATTGGAGCAGCGCATGACTTTTTTATGCTTCACTCCCTCTTTCTCATATACATAATTAGCAATAAACATATCCAGCACTCTGTCACCGCCGGAAATCTCCCGTAACTTATCCAGAATCTTGCGGTAGGCGTCCAGATCCACCCAGTCATCACTGTCCACTACCTTAAAATAAAGCCCGGTGGCATTGCGGATACCCGTATTGACCGCCTCGCCGTGGCCGCCGTTCTCCTGATGAATCGCCCGGATAATCCCCGGATACTTTTTCTCATACGCATCCGCAATCTCTGCCGTGCGGTCATGCGATCCGTCATCCACGATCAAAATCTCCACATCATCCCCACCCGGAAGCAGCGACTCGATACACTTTTCCATATATGCTTCCGAATTGTAGCACGGAATCGCAAATGTCAACAATTTCATTTTCTAATCTCTCCTTTATCTCCGCAAAAGAAAACCCGGCTTTCTTCCCAAAAGGCAGATTTTCCGTCACACTCTTACAATCTGTCTGCCAGTTCCATGGCGCGCTTCACCATCGCGTCGATGTTGTAATAGCGGTACTCCGCCAGCCGTCCGAGCAGATGAAAATGCTCCATGCCAGCCGTGAGTGCCCGGTATTTTTCGTACAGCACCTGATTTTCCTCATTCAAAATCGCATAGTACGGAATCTCTCCCTCTGCTCCCGTATACGCAAACGGATACTCCTTCACGATCGTGGTGCCGTCCGTATCCTTCTGCCCGGTCAAAAACTTGAATTCCGTGATACGGGTAAAATCCTCGTTCACCGTGTAGTTAACCACACTGTGTCCCTGGTAAGACGCCCCGTCGTAATGCTCAAACCGGAAATCCAGCGAGCGGTACGGCAGTCTTCCATACCTGCATGCAAACAGTTCATCCAGCGCGCCGGTGTAGATCACGTCGCCGTCGAATTTTTCGCCGTCAAAATAGATCTCATTGTCCGCAAAGCGCATGCGGCTTAAGCAGTCCGTGCCGCACTCCACCGTGATCCCCGGATGGGAAAGCATCTTCTCAAACATTTCCGTAAATCCGTTCGCCGGCACTCCCTGATACTTATCCTGAAAATAGCGGTTATCATAGGAGATTAACACCGGGACGCGCCCTGTGACCTCCGGGCTGATCTCCTCCGGCTTCTGCCCCCACTGCTTCATCGTGTAATATAAAAATACATTCTCATACACATACTGTGCAATCTCGCGGATATCCGCATCCTCGTTCTCGCGCAGTTTCATGATCGGCACACGCGAACCCTCGCCGTAGGTTTCGATCAGCTTTTGCTCCAGCCGGTCGGCTTTCTCCTTCCCGTATACCATATGTAACGTATTTAAGTTAAACGGCACCGGAATCAGCTGCTCCCCAACCTTTGCGACCACCTCGTGCCCGAACAGGTACCAGTCCGTAAAACGCGATAAATATGCAAACACTTCCTCCAGACCTGTGTGAAAAATATGCGGTCCGTAATTATGAATTAAAATGCCGTGGGCATCTTTCTCATCGTAACAGTTTCCCCCGATATGCGGTCGGCGTTCCATGACAAGGACACGCTTTCCTTTTTCCTCTGCCAGCTTTCGCGCTGCCACCGCTCCGGCAATTCCGGCTCCAATGACAATACAATCGTACATGTCTCCTCCGTTCTGCGGTACTGCCCGCATTGTCTTAACATTGACCTGTTTCATTATACAGGATTTTCCACAGTACGCCAATTTATTTTTTCCTTAAGGTTTTCTAAACAAAAATCCCTGTCATTTATTTGTTCATATTTTATTTACAAAATACTAATAAACTTGGCATACGCTGGTCATATTTCCATTTTATAGTATAGATAAAGTTAAGACAGCAAGTTAAATTTTTCATAGAACTTTTTCATTCCTGACAAGTGCTTGTCAGGTCACCTTGCTTAGAAATAGGCAAGGTTCCTCCCAGCAGATAGTGAATTTATTTCACTTTCCATACACACAATCTTTTTCATATGAAAAGCCGGTGCAATGCACCGGCTCCCTCTTTTTTACAAACTTTTTTATCTTTCTTGATCTTAATCAAATTCCTTTTTTAAATAACCCGCATATGCTGAAAATGCCGACGGAATGGCATAACGCTCTCTCGCATCCCATGCATCCACAAAAATCAGTCCGCCTTCCCCGTCCGCTTTCTCTTCCGGGGTGCGCCCATTTCCTGACTCTGGTTCCTTTTCTGCGGCAAAGCCGGCTTCCTCCACCAGAATGGCATATCCACTCATCCTCCACTCGATATGGGAAAATATGTGCTTTGCATCCGCAAGCTTCTCGATTCGCAGCGGAGCAAACTGCTGTTCTTTTACATAGGAAAGAACTTCCTTGGCGCTCAATGCGCCGGACAGATTCGGCAGTTCATACAGCCCGGCGAGCAGCCCCTTCTTCGGGCGCTTGCGGATTGCCACCTTTTCTCCATCCCGAATGACAAGCACCGTGCGCTCCTCAATCCGCCGTGCCTTCGCCTTGCTTTTTACCGGAAAATCCATCATGCGCCCCTGTGCTCTCGCAAGACACATCTTACTCCACGGACATTCCTCACAGAGAGGTGCGCCGTTCGGCACACAGACTGTCGCCCCAAGCTCCATCATCGCCTGGTTGAGCGCGCCGGGAACATTTTCATCGCGAAGGACACGCCGAAGCTCCTCAGGAACCGTAAGTTCCCGCATCATCTCTCCCAGCTGCGCTTCCACCGCACTGCGGAACGACTGTTTCATGATGTCGGTATCGTCCGCCGCCACACGCGTCAAGATCCGCAGCACATTTCCGTCTACCGCAGGCACCGGTATCCCATAGGCGATCGATGCGATGGCACCCGCTGTGTAGGAACCGATCCCTTTCAATTCCAGAAGCTTCCCATAATCCGCCGGAAGCACTCCATCATACTCCTCCGTCACGGTGACTGCGGCTTTCTGCATATTTCTCACGCGGTTGTAATAACCAAGCCCCTCCCAGAGCTTCATCAATTGATCCTCCGGACAGGCTGCAAGCGCCGCCACATCCGGCAATGCTTTTAAAAAGCGCTCATAATACGGCTTTACTGCCTCCACTCTGGTCTGCTGCAGCATGATTTCCGAGACCCACACGCGGTAAGGCTCCGGTCTCTCACGCCACGGGAGCACCCGCGCGTGATCTACAAACCACGCAAGCAGAGGCTCTGCCAACTGGTTCAGATGATAATTATCCAGCATTCTCTTCTCCGTCTCTACTGTCAAGCGTTTAAATCCAGGTCAAACTGCGCCACAAACGCCGCAATTTTTTCCAGACATTTCTTTATCACATCCTTGGAATATGCATAGGAACACCGGATGTATCCCTCGCCGCAGCTTCCAAAGGCATCTCCCGGTATCACCGCCACCTTCTGCTCCTGCAAAAGTCTTCTGCAGAACTCCATTGAGGTAAGCCCGGTCTCTTTGATCGAAGGGAACACATAAAATGCTCCCTCCGGCTCAACCACCTTAAGTCCCATTGCCCGGAATCCGTCCACCATCAGGTGGCGTCTCTCGTCATACTCCCGGCGCATCACATCGATCTCCTCGTCCCGCACCGGACTCGTGAGTGCTTCTAACGCCGCATACTGGGACGTCGTTCCCGCTGACATCGTCGTGAACTGATGGATCTTGTTCATATGGAAAATGACCTCCGCCGGCCCCGCCGCGATACCCATACGCCATCCGGTCATTGCAAACGCCTTGGAAAAACCGTTTAGAACCACGCAGCGCTCATACATATCCGGCAGTGCCGCGATCGACACATGCTTCTTGCCATAGGTGAGCTCCGCATAGATCTCGTCCGTAATCACAAAGAGGTCATGGGCGAGCACTACCTCGCGGATCGCCTCCAGATCCGCCTTTTCCATGATGGCACCCGTCGGATTATTCGGGAAAGAGATGAGAAGCACTTTTGTCCGCTCTGTGATCTTCTCCTCCAGTTCCTCCGCCGTCAGACGGAACCGGTTCTTCGCCTGCAGCGGAATTGACACCGGAATTCCTCCGCATAGTTCCACGCAGGGGATGTAGGACACATAGGCAGGCTCAACCACCAGAACCTCGTCTCCCGGATCCACCAGCGCACGCAGCGCCAGATCAATCCCCTCGCTTGCCCCCATTGTGATAAGGATCTCATCCGCCCGGTCATAGTGCAGATCGAACTTTTCCAGATACTCCGCTGCCGCCGCACGCAGCTCCACGGTACCGCGGTTGTCGGTATACTTTGTCTCGGCGCGCCGGATGGAAGCGACCGCCGCCTCCCTGACATGCTCCGGCGTCTGGAAGTCCGGCTCCCCGACGCCCAGAGACAGAGCCCCGTCCATGGTATTGGCAATATCGAAAAAATCCTTAATACCGGAATCCGGCATCTCCACAACAACTTTTGACAGATAAGATCTCTTTGTGCTCATATGTATGACTCCTTAGTAACGTACTCATTTTAGGATTTATTATACCCCCTTTCTTTCCAAATGAAAATACTGTTTTCTATTGACAAATTTTAGAAAACGCTGTACTCTAATATTAGTAATTTGTTAATTTTTTATCAAACTATTCAGGAGGGTTTTAGAATGAGTGAATTTAACAATTTGAAATTGGAAATCGCTGACCAGACTGCTGTTCTTTCCATTTCCAGACCGGCAGCTCTTAACGCATTAAACAGTGAGACTCTTGACGAGTTAAACACGGCTCTGACTGAGATCGAAGCTATGGACGATGTCAAGGTTGTCATCTTAACCGGCGGTCCGGACAAGAAGGGCAACGAGTTCAAGTCTTTCGTTGCAGGCGCTGATATCTCCGAGATGGTGAACTTCACCGCTCCGGAAGCAAGAGCATTCGGCATCAAGGCTTCTGTTCCATTTTTCAAGTTAATGAATATGCGTCAGGTTACCATCGCTGCTGTCAACGGTTTTGCTCTCGGCGGCGGATGTGAGATTGCTATGGCGTGTGATATCCGTATCGCATCCGACAATGCTGTTTTCGGACAGCCGGAGTGCGGTCTTGGTATTATCCCTGGATTCGGCGGTACCCAGAGACTTGCCCGTCTTGTTGGTATGGGACGTGCCAAAGAAATGATCTTTACCTGTGACAATATCGATGCCAACGAAGCATACCGCATCGGCCTTGTAAATAAGGTTGTCGCAAAAGAAGAACTGATGGCTACCGCAAAGGCTATGGCTGCAAAGATCATCTCCAAGGGAAGCTACGCAGTCTCCGTTGCCAAGGCAGCAATCAACAACGGCTACGACATGGACATCAAGAATGCCGTTGAGATGGAAGCAAACCTCTTTGGTGTTGTCAACGACACACATGACAAGAAAGAGGGAATGGGCGCATTCCTTGAGAAGAGAGCTGCCAATCTGACAGATTTCTAAACATCGTACACCAGGACTTGACGTTTGGTTCTAAAAACGCTACCATATTTTATAGAAAGACAGCCGGCTATCTTTAGCCGGCTGTTCTGGTATCAGCATACAATACATAGAAAGGTGGTTTTTGATATGTTTGACAAAATCATTGGTTTCATCGGTGCCGGCAACATGGGCAGCGCCATGATCGGCGGCATCTTAAACGCCTCCCTGGTAACCACAGGGCAGGTGATCGCCAGTGCACACTCCAAGGAGACGCTTGACACCATTCACAGCCGGTTCTCCATCGAGACGACACTCTCCAATGAGACCGTCGCCGAACGCAGCGATATTCTGTTTCTCGCCGTCAAGCCGAACAAGTTCGATGAGGTGATTCCGCAGATCGCCCCGCATGTAAAGAGCAGCTGCATCATCGTCTCCATCGCTGCTGGCAAGACCATTGCTGCCATCGAAAAAGCGTTTGGCAAAGAGATCAAGCTCGTTCGCGCCATGCCAAACACACCTGCCCTCGTCGGCGAGGCGATGAGCGCCCTGTGCGTCAATGCACACATTACCGAAGCCGAGCTTTCCGAAGTGCAGGCGATCTTCAACTCCTTCGGAAAAGCAGAAGTCGTACCGGAGAGCCTCATCGACGCCGTTGTTGGCGTGTCCGGTTCCTCTCCTGCCTATGTCTATCTGTTTATCGAGGCGATGGCAGACGCCGCCGTTGCTGACGGCATGCCACGGGCACAGGCTTACAAATTTGCCGCCCAGTCCGTCTACGGCGCAGCCAAAATGGTATTGGAGACCGGCAGACACCCCGGCGAACTCAAAGACGCCGTGTGCTCTCCGGGCGGAACGACGATCGAGGCTGTCGCCGCATTGGAACGGGGCGGTCTGCGTGACACCGTAATCACTGCACAGCGCGCCTGCTCTAAAAAATCACACGACATGAGCACAGCGAAATAAAAAAGCAATCACAGGAGGCAACGCATTATGTGGGCATATGAAAGTGTATTTTATCAGATCTATCCGCTTGGGTTCTGCGGCGCACCTTTTGAAAATGACGGGGTTCTCACCCACCGCATCCAAAAGGTAAACGACTGGATTCCTCATATTCAGAAGCTTGGCGCAAACGCCGTATATTTTTCACCGCTCTTTGAATCGGACACCCACGGCTACAATACCAGAGATTACACGAAGATCGACACAAGACTTGGCACCAACGCGGATTTTAAGGAAGTGTGTGACAACCTCCACGCCGCCGGCATCAAAGTCGTCTTAGACGGCGTCTTCAATCACGTCGGCCGCGGTTTCTGGGCATTCCAGGACGTTTTAGAGAAGAGATGGGACTCTCCCTACAAGGACTGGTTTCATATCAGTTTTGACGGGAATTCCAATTATAACGACGGGCTGTGGTATGAGGGCTGGGAAGGGAATTATGATCTCGTAAAGCTGAATCTGCACAACGAGGATGTCATCGCACACCTCTTTTCCTGCATCAAGGGCTGGATAGATGAGTTTGACATCGACGGACTGCGGCTGGATGTGGCTTACTGCCTCGACCATGATTTTATCCGAAGGCTGCGCGCCTACTGTGACACCTTAAAGCCAGATTTCTTCCTGGTCGGCGAGGTCGTACACGGCGATTACAACCAGATCATGAACGACGCCATGCTGCACTCCGTGACAAACTATGAGTGCTACAAGGGACTGTATTCCAGTTTTAACTCCATGAACATGTTCGAGATCAATCACTCTCTGCTGCGCCAGTTCGGCCCGGACAACTGGACTCTGTACAAGGGAAAGCACCTGCTCTCCTTCGTCGACAACCATGACGTCACCCGTGTGGCAAGCATCCTCTCAAACGAGGCGCACCTTCCGTTAATCTATGCCATGCAGTTCGGCATGCCGGGCATTCCATGCGTGTACTACGGAAGTGAATGGGGTGCCAAAGCGCGAAAAGAGGACGGCGATCCCGCATTGCGCGCCTGCTTTGACGCACCGGAATGGACCGCGCTCACGGATTTCATCAGCCGCCTTGCCGCCGCGAAAAAGTCTTCCGAGGCGTTAAACTACGGCGATTTCCGCTCTGTCCTGCTCACGAATAAGCAGTCCATCTTTGAGCGGAAAAGCGCCAATGAGCGTGTGCTAGTCGCCATCAACGCAGATTCCGAAAGCTTCACGGCGCATTTCGACGCAGGCTGCGGCACAGCTGTTGACCTGCTCACCGGGAAGACGCACGACTTTGGAGGTGGCAGTACGCTCCCGCCTTACTCCGCAGCCTTCTGGAAGATGGAACACTGAGACAGAAGACTGACAGATCAAAGGGACTGACGCAGAGGCAGGGATCTGATAACCTGGAAATTCATATGTAAGTTCCGAATATAACAGGCGGCGGTAAATCTGACCGCAAAATCCGGTATTTCTAACCACGCCGCGCTTTGCATCTGCAATGATCTGTGTCTTTCCAAGCTTTGAACACTCCGCAGGATGTGTCCGCAACCTGCAGACAATTTTAGGATTCTCGTGTGTCCCTTGTGGCACCAGACAACAGCTGGCATAAATGCCACCTTTATGTCGAACAAAACATAACCGCGCGAAGCCGATGTTTGAATTGCCATCTGCCATATTTTCAATAGCAGATGGCAACGAGTTTCGGTTCGCGCGGTTTTATATTGTCTGTGAAGCGGTGCTGCTAGGGACACTAGGGAATCCGCTCATTGTCTGCGGTTTGTCGGACACATCCTGCAGATTGTCAAAGCGTGGCAAGAGACACAGAATCTGATGCATAGCGCGGCATGGAAGAAATACTCGAATTTTGCTTCAAAGATTTACCGCCGCCTGTTACATTTTGGAACTTCACTCCTGCAGGTTCCTTATAATCAGATCCCAACCTCTGTGTCAGCCCTTTCTCTGTCAGTTCTTCTTTCCCAGTGTGACAGAGAGCGTCTGCTCTTCATACTGTCCGTTGGAAGATCTCTGGATGGTGACATCCACGGTCGTTCCTGCTTTGTAATACTGAAGTTTAGAGGACAGATCCTCCATCGAGGAGACATCCTTGCCGTCAAATGCGGTAATAATATCGCCCTTCTGAATTCCAGCCTGCTCTGCGGCGGAGTTCTCTTTTACCTGTGCTACATAGACACCGGTCGGCATATTGTAGGTTTTTGCCACATCGCTTGTGACATCGACGCCGACGATACCAAGATATGCACTGTCTGCCTCATCTACCTTTTCCTTCGTAATCAGATCCTCAATGATCGGCATTGCTGTGCTGATCGGGATCGCATAACCGATTCCCTCAACACTTGTATCTGCATATTTTACAGAGTTGATACCGATGACCTCGCCTGCTGCATTGAGCAGTGCACCGCCACTGTTACCAGGGTTGATCGCTGCACTGGTCTGGATCAGTTCTGCGGTGTAATTTGTGTTGCTGTTGGAATCGGATACGGTTACTTCACGGTTCAATGCGCTGATGACACCGGTTGTCACAGACTGACCATAGCCGAGTGCATTACCGATGGCGATCGCTGCCTGTCCGGCTTTCAGATCATCCGAATTGCCAAGTGTTGCAACTTTGATTGTATTTAATGTGTCAGAATCGATGCTGCTTAACGCAACGCGGATAACTGCAAGATCTGTGGAAGGATCGGTACCCTTGATCTCCGCGCTGACGGTTGTGTTGTCACTGAATGCGACTGTGAGGCTGTCTGCCCCCTCCACCACATGATTGTTGGTCGCAATGTAAAGATTGTCTGCATCCTGGCTCACGATAATACCGGAACCGCAGCTTGTGCTCTGCTGTGTCTGTGTTCCGCCGAAAAAGCTCTGATACTGGGATTCGCTCACATTCGTGATCGATACGATAGAAGGCATTACCGCTTCCACGATGTCAGAGACATCGGATGCCACATAGCTGGATGATGCGCCGGTCGCCTCAATCTTGGTGTTGGAATCGGACTGTGTCAGCACGCTGCCTGTGGCTGCCACCGTGGAATCCGAGTCTCCGAAAATCTGACCCGATGCGAGATGTACGCCCTCGAACACCGTTCCGGATACCAGCCCGAAGACAAGTGCCAGTGCCGCACATTTTGCAAGCTTCATACCAAAGCCGCCCGGCTTTCTCTCTCTCTTTTCTCTTCTCTTCTTTTCCTTCTTGCCGGAAGGATTCTGACCGTACGCCGCATTCCCGGCTCCCTGGCTCTGGTAGAACTGTTGCTGATAACCGCCGTTCTGGTAGGTTCCTCCGTTCTGGCCGTATGCACTGTTATTCTGCGTGCCGCTCTGGTAGGTTCCTCCGTTCTGGTAAGTTCCTCCGTTCTGGTAGGTTCCTCCGTTCTGACCGTATGCACTGCCATTCTGGTAAGCTCCGTTTGCGCTGTATGCTCCGTTGTTCTGCGATGTGCCGTTCTGATTCGTTCCGTTATTATATGAATAGAAGGAATCGGAAGACTGGTTATGATTACGTTCATTGTTATCCATAATAATTGCTCCTTTCCCTGACAACTCTTTGTTCTGTTCCAGTGAGTATTTCTTTTTCTCTCTCACTTTCTATGATGCAGTTTACAGGGAAAATGTGATGTAATTGTGACGAAAGTATCAAAAAAGTATGTTTCTGTTCTTTTCTGTCTAAAAAAAGACCTGCCACACCAGATTCCAAACGCCCGCCACGAGCAGTCCCACATAGAATCCATTTCTCCAGCGCTTCTTTTTCAGGGAAAATGCAAGTGTCAAAATAATAAACAGATATAAAAGATCCGTCAGATAATAAACACGCGCACCGGACGCATACATCGTCGGAGAGCAATACATAATCGCCTCACTTGCGATTCCCGCAAGATAGGCGAGCATCAGCGTGATGTGCTTTTTTGACACGCGCCATAAAAACGGCAGGGTGAAAAGCAGCGCCGCAGCCCACCAGATCATCGCAAGAATCACTTCCCGCGTCATCACCGCCATGGACGGCACCTGGTACACGCACGCTTCAATATTGATATACTGCATCCCCATATCCGATAACAGATCAAAGCCTGCATAAGGAAGCAGTGCTGCCAGGGTAAAGACCGCCGCGATCCCAAGAGCGATCCAGTCTCTCTTTTTCTTCTGCTCCTGCTGCAGCAGAAGAAGGATTCCCACAACCCAGATGCCGCATAAAAACAGTTTGTTCTCATTTGCAAACGATGACAGTAGCCAGTGTATCGTGATGAACACATGCTGTCCGAAAGGCATCGTCTCGTATTCCGGCATCCAGTTTGCAATCTCACTTGCCACACGGATCTCATTGCCGGGAGCCGAGAACAGAATCACAAACGCCACCGCTGTCGCAAGTGTCTGAACCAGAAGAAGCGGATGCACTTTTTTATGGCGAAGGAACAGTGCGGCAACCGCCAACACCTCAAACGTCAGCAAAACAGCGCTCATCTGCTCGATGGACATCGTTCCTGCCACCGCGCACGGTATGCTGATCAGAAAATATTTCTTATTCAGCGCAGGCTCTTCCCCCGGCTTTGCGAACACCGCGTCCGCAAAAGGCATCAGCGCCCAGATTCCGCAGGTAAAACACCAGGTATAGAAGATGGAACCATTCACCCAGACCGCCGCATAGCCGACAGTCATAATGTTCATGAGAAAATAGCCGCCCACTGCCGCTGCGCAGGGTCCGATCGCTTCCTCACTGTGTACACCAATCCCTGCCGCCTTTTCTGACAAGCGCAGCACCCCCATCGGCAGAAGCACCAGCATCACGGCATTTACCACACGCCAGAAGCCGAGCCCTAGCCGGAATGCAAGATACACAAACGCCTCTCCCGACATTCTTCCCACCCAGGTCTGATAGCGCCAGGACAGATACTCTCCAAATCCCATACTGTTCGTATACTGATAAAAAAAGGCATCGTCGCCATCCGAATAGCTGCTCTGACTTACCACCAGAAGTGCCCCGATCAGCATCAATGCCCAAAAAATCCACACTTTATATTTTTTTTTCATAAAATCCTCTAATTTAAAACGATGTTCTGTCTCCCTGTTTTTCTGACCATATCCGCTTCCAGTAATACGGACTCATGGTACACTTCAAGATCTGCCGTCTGCCAAGCTTCTGATAGCGTTTTCCCAGAAAATAGCCGGCGTACTTGCCGACACACTGCCACCCTAACTTCCAGATCAGATACGGCTTGTGAATCTTACACAGATAACCCATCGTATTTTTCACCAGACGCATGCCCTCCGCCTCCGAGCTGACCTGCTCAAAGATCTCCGGATGTGCCGTCTGGGACACCGCCAGATCAAAATTGCGGTGAAACTGCTGCTTCACCGAATAGTTGTGCGAATGAACCACCTCGGCGTCCGCCGCATACGCAACCTTGTATCCTTCCTGCACTGCATGCGCCGCAAAAAACATATCCTCGTTAAAAATAACCGGCGATTCAAATCCGCCGAGCTGCTCAAACAGATCCCTGCGGTATGCAGCGCACACATCCGAGCAGAAAAAAGTCTTAATGCCAAGCCGCGGTATGTCCTCACGGCTCTTGACGCATCCCTCATCGGGATAATTAAACTGTCTGGTATAGCGCTCGATGATGCCGCAGTCCTCCCGCGGGAGCTGCCTTGCATACGCGACCGCAACCGCACCTTTGGCAGGAGTCCCCGGACCGTGCGCACCGGATGTGAGCGCATGCACCAGATGTTCCACCAGCCTTTCGTCTGCCGGCACCGCATCCTGTGTCATGAATATCAGAATATCCGCTTCGGAATACCCCGCTCCCATATTCCTGGCACCGCCGTGGTCAAAGTTCTCTCTGGTCATGTGAAAAATGCGGCTAGAAAACGGAAGCTCCTTCCGAATCTGTTCGATCGGATACTTCCGTACAGCCTCATTCCACAGTGCTTCCTCGGTATTAACCAAAATAAGTTCATGTATAACAAAGGTCTGCTCCTGCAATTTTTGCAGGAGCAGACAAAAAGTGTCATCCGGTTTGTAAGTCGGAATTATGATATCTACACGCATCAATAGCCATCTCCCTGGTGGAATCCGGTATCACTGATAATCTTTTCACTGTTGCTCTTTACCGTGTCTGTCGGCTCATATTCCGTATCATCGTACAGGAACTGATGCAGCTGAATGACGTTGGATTTCAGATCACACGGTACTACCACACTTCCCTTGGAACCGAGCGTGATCGTATTCTTCTCAAACGGGAATCCGGTCGTCTCGCCAAGGCTGTAATTGAATACCTGGGATGCAAGTGCAATCAGGTCGGTGTTGCTGTAGCTTGTCTTAATATCGCCGAATACCTCATCGATCAGGCTGTTGATCGTCTTGAGATCGGACTTCTGCGCCTTCTGGATCATTGCCGTAAGCACTGCTCTCTGACGCTCGGTACGCTTATAGTCATCGCCCGCCGTATAACGGATACGCGCGAATGCACATGCCTGTACACCATCCATTGTGTAGGTGCCGGCTCCCGGCAGATACTCGGATTTCTTCTTGGTCAGCTTGGAGATCTCATCCATGTAGCCGTGCATCAGCACCGCTTCCTCATCGGTTACGGTCATCTCAACACCGCCGAGAAGATCCACACACTCTACCACCGCATTAAAGTCCACGGTCACATAATCCGTAATATTTAAGTCAAGGTTCGTGTTTAACATGGAGATCGCCTGCTCCGGTCCGCCGTTCGCATAGGCTGCATTACATTTCCGGTAGGTGCTGTTGCCGATGTCGAGATAGGAATCTCTGTATACGGATACCAGCTTCACCTCATGCGTATCGTTGTTGATGCTCGCAATCATAATCACGTCGCTGTTACCCTTGGATAAGTTGCCGTTGGAACGGTTGTCCAGTCCGAACAGTGCGATCGTCGTATACCCCTTCATGATCTGCTGGGATTCCGAAGAAAGTCCCTCGTTGAATTCCAGATCACTCTCATTGAAGGAGGTGTCCTTCTCGATTTTGGAGAGCTTCACTACCGCAAACAATACAACTGCCAGAAGCAGAAGTACCAGGATCTCAACCACAACGAGAATAATCTTCTTCTGACGCTTCTTCTTGCGGATCGCTGCCTTCTGTGCTTTTGTCAGCGGCTTCTTCTGCGGATGTCCGCTGCCGCCTGTCTGTGTCCGGTTGCTGCTGTGCGCCCCGTTGCTGCTATGTGCCCCATTTCTGCTGTTGCCACTACTACTCATAAATTTTTCTCCTAATATGCATTTTTATTGATAAATCCCTTGAAAACCGTGAGGAACAGAATCTTGACATCCAGTCCCAGTGTCCAGTTCTCGATGTAGTACAGATCATGCTCAATGCGCTTGCGGATCGACGTGTCTCCACGGTATCCGTTGACCTGAGCCCAGCCGGTCATTCCCGGACGCACCTGATGCTTGATCATATATCTCGGGATCTCTTCCCGGAATTTCTCTACATACTGCGGACGCTCGGGTCTTGGTCCCACCAGACTCATATCGCCCTTCAGCACATTAAATAACTGTGGGAATTCGTCCAGGCTTGTCTTGCGCAAGAACTTTCCGACTCCTGTGACGCGCGGATCGTTCTTCTTCGTCCAGCCTTTCTGTTCTTCCTCCTCCGTCTGCACATACATGGTGCGGAACTTGTACATCTGAAACGGCTTATTGTGCAGCCCCACTCTCTCCTGTGCAAAGATCAGCGGTCCCTTCGATGTCGCCTTGACAAGGATTGCCGACAGCAGCATCACCGGTGAAAAGAGGATGATACACACAATCGATCCCACCACATCCATACAGCGCTTCACAAATGCGTTGAACGTGTTGGACAGCGGCACATAGCGGATATTGATCACGGGGAGACCCAGAAGATCCTCCGTGTAAGGTCTCGTAGGTATGATGTTGCCGTAATCCGGAATGAACTTGGTGTGCACGCCGGACTTCTCACACTCCGCAACTATTTTTTCCAGCTTATAATATTCTTCCAGTCCGAGGGTGATTGCAATCTCATCGAGACTGTTCTGCGGCAGGATGTAGTTGAGATTACCAATACTGCCGATGACCTTCACTCCCTTATAGGAGGTGCCTCTGGCAATATTGTCATCCAATACCCCTCGCACATTGTATCCCCACTGCGGATTCTGCTGAATTCTGTCGATATACTGCTCTGCCGCTCTTGAATAGCCGACGAGCAGAATGTGCTTTAAATTGTATCCCCTTCTGCGAATACTTCGCAGAAATCTGCGGATCAAAAGGCGGACAATCTCTTCCACCACAATATTGGTCACGTAGAAATAGAAAAGCATCTCCCGTGAGAAGTTGCGATACTGCGGATTGTAAGACGTCAGGGTAAAGAGAGCCGCAAACATCAGCAGCAGTCCAACCGTATTCGCCATCACAATGTTGGAAAACTCCAGCCGTCTCCCCTGCACGCGCTTGGACGTGTACAGATTGAACGCATAATACAACAAAATATACACCGGAACAATGAGCAGCAGCGCCCTCATATAGAACTCAAATGAGAGTACGCCGACTTCATGATCCAGAATACCGCTCAGGAACTTCAGCCACCATGCAAACACATACGATACGATGATAACCAAGGCATCGATCAGTACATGCAGCTTATTAAAGTACTGCTGATTGTCTTTTATCATATTGCTATCCTTTTGCGAATTCTAACTACCATATAACATCAATGATACAATAATTTCCATAAAAGCACAACGCCTTTTTTGCAAACATTCTGTAACATTTTCTTAATATTTCTTAAAGATTTGTTTGACGATCAAATTTATCTTCCTGCCAGAATCCGGATCACATTGCCCCACAAAGCCAGCTGTATGAGCGCGTAATTTCCCAGATTTTTCCACGAGAACCGCACTTTTTTACATTCCCGGCACCCGGTAATCCCGGCGCCGATTCCCCTTAAATATTCTCCCGCAAATCCCTTTTTCAGGAAAAACAGACTCTTGATAAGAATCCCGGGAAGGATCAGCGGCAGGTTGATCAGCAGCTGTAAAAATGGCATGTTCTTGTAGATCAGATACATCGAATTGCGCGCCGCGAGGAACACCTTTTTCTCATTATAGCGCGTTCCTGTAGTAGCGCTTCCCACATGATACACCCGCGCTCCGGGCGCATAGCAGTTGATGTATCCGTGGATTTTTGCCCGATACCCCATATCGACATCCTCGAGATATGCAAAATGGCGCTCGTCAAACGGCCCCATTTCACGCAGCAGCCCGGTGCGGTATATGACAGCGCCGCCGCAACAGGAAAACACACGGCACGGTCTGTTAAAATCCGCCAGCGGTTTTCCTTTTCCGCGCGCCACCGCCCATCCGAATGCCGTGTAATAGTCGCCGGCATTATCGATGCGCTCTCTGTCGTGATAATCAATCATCATTGCCCCCGCGGAAAAGATGCGGTCCGATTTTTTGATCGCAGCCAGCAGCTCCTCCACGAATTCCGGCAGAACCTCCGTGTCGTTGTTGAGCAGGATCACATACGGCGTATCCGCGCGCCGGATGCCCTCGTTCACCGCTCCGCAGAAGCCCGTATTCTCCTTTAGCGCAAGCATCGTAAGATCCAGGCTGGAGGTCACCTCTGTACTGCCGTCGTCCGATCCGTTGTCCACCACCAGAAGCTTAAAATCCGTGCAGGTCTGTCTCTCTAAGGTCTGTATACAATTTTCCAAAAGCTTCTTTCCGTTGTAATTCGGAATAATCACCGTAACTTCCGGCTGACTCGCCATGTAATACCTCCGCTTAATGATAATCTCTCAGCGCATAATTCGGATATACCGTTGAAAAGTTTGGATTGTAGTAGGGATCACCGTTCTTTAAAATGCCGATCCAGTGATTCCGCATATATTCGATCTCCCGTCCGAAGCGCGCCACTTTTTCCGGGGAATCCTCGCTTCCGCGCGATTTTGACTCGTAGTGATAGGCTTCCACCCGCGGCTGGTACACCACAAGATAACCCTCTTTGCGGACTTTCAGGCAGAAGTCCACATCATTGAACGCCACGGCAAGCTTTTCCTCAAATCCACCCACCGCCTCGTAAATATTCCGCTTCACCATCAGGCATGCTGCCGTGACTGCAGAATAGTCCATGGCAAGCGACGCCTTGTGCAGGTATCCGCTGCGCGCTCTCTGCAGTCCCATGAACATGTTCTGCCCGATGCCGCGCGCATTGCCGCCAATTCCGACAACGATTCCCGCATGCTGCACGGTATCATCCGGATAGTACAGCTTCGCGCCCACGACGCCGACCTCCCTGCGCTGGCAGGTACCAAGCATCTCTTCGAGCCAGTCTTCGGTAATCATCTCGATGTCATTGTTCATAAGCACCAGATATTCGCCCTTTGCATGAGAAACGCCGAAATTGTTGAGCGCCGAATAATTAAACCCTTCCTTCCAGACCGCCACGCAGATCCGCTGTCCGCCGGATAAAATTCCCTCATAGCACACCGACTCCCCCTCTTTCACTTCTTCGGATGTGATCGAGCGGTAAAAATCAAACGTCTCCGGAGCGCTGTTATTCTCCACCACAATGACTTCATAATTTGCATAATGCGTTTTCTGAATGGCTGCAAGACATTTTTTTAGCGTCTCCACTTCATCCCTGCTCGGTATCACGATCGAGACCAGCGGACTGCCGCTGTAAGGGTAGCGCACCGTGTAAAAGCCCATATCCTTTGTCGCCGTCACTTCCCCCGCGGTTCCTTGACGCTTCAGATGATCCTCGATCGCGCGCCGCCCCGCATCCACCGCATACTGCTTGGAAAACGGGTTTTCCGACGTCGACTCCGTGTGGCAGCGCCAGTGGTAGAGCACCCGCGGCACATGTCCGATGGCCTCTGCGCACTCCACACAGCGCAGAAACAAGTCGTAATCCTGCGCACCGTCGTACTCTTCACGGATCATGCCGGCTTTCTCCAGAAGCGTTTTCCGCATCATGGTAAAGTGCGTGATATAGTTGTTGGAACGAAGCAGATCGATGTTGATGTCCGGCTTAAAGTGCGGCTGGAAATGCGTTTTTCCATCCATGTCCACCTTGTCTTCATCCGTGTAGATCATGTCATACTGCGCACCGGCTTTTCTAAAACCTGTCGCTGCAACTCCGGTCTCATCCTTCGGTCCCCGCAGAATCAGATGCACGGTCTCATACAGTGCGTCCGGCGCCAGCAGATCGTCATGATCTAAAAGTGCAATCCACTCCCCGTGCGCCATTGCAATCGCCGCATTGGTATTGCCGGCAATTCCAAGATTTTTTTCCAGTCTGCGGTAACAGATGCGCGCATCCTCTCCGGCACATTCCCGCACGACCGCCTCAAGACGCACCGCCTCTTCCTTCGGGCTTCCGTCTGCCAGGCAGAGTTCCCATTTTTCGTAACTCTGCGCCTGCACCGAACCGATCATCTCCCGCAGGAATGTCTCATTGGTACAATAGAGCGGCACCACGATGCTGACGCGGGGTGCTCCCTTCCACGCAGCAGACTGCTTCCGCTGACGGCGCAGCGTCTCCTCCGTCGCCTTGTGATGCTCATACCATGGCTCATACGGCACATTTTCCGATTCCATCTTCTCCTGCAGCCGGATGAAAAACTCCTTCACTCCGTAATGCTTCAGATAACGCACCCCTTTGATAACCTTCTGCACTGTAATCTTCATATGCTCAATGCTTCTTCTGATGGATGTAAAGCCATCCATCGGAATAATCTTTCCTTTCCTCTTCTGACATTTCCGTGTACTTACCGAAATCCATTTTTGCAAGAACCATCTGCGGCTCACTGCACTTGTAGCATTCCACATCCTTGCGTCTGGACACTACGCGCATCCAGCCGCAGGACGGACATATATATACCTTCATCATAGAACCGGAATCTCCTCTTTTCTGTCTCGTACCAGCTGTCTTTTTGTTTTATTCACCTGTTTTCGCCGTCCCCCGCGTTATCTGCGCAGCGAAAAATCAGAATTGTCCAGTGTCAGATTCGGATTGTAGTAGGGATCTCCCTGCTCAATCTGATCTCTCCAACGCGAAAGCAGAATCTCCACCTCGCCGTTAAAGCGCTCGACTTTTTCCGGGGAATCCTCATAGCCTCTCGACTTCGATTCGTAGTGGTGCATTTCCGCGTAGGGATCGTACACGACGAGCCATCCGTGCTTTCTTACTTTCAGGCAGTAGTCCACATCATTGAACGCCACGGCGAGTTCCTCGGTCATTCCCCCGACCGCCTCAAACGCCTCACGCTTCGTCATCATGCACGCTGCGGTAACCGCGGAATAATCCTGCGTGCACAGAATTCTGCCAAAATATCCCGTATCGTATCTGGATTTTCCAATGAAAGCATGTCCCGCCGTGCCGCCAAAACCTAAAATCACACCGGCATGCTGGATCGTATCGTCCGCATACAAAAGCTTGGCACCTACGATTCCGACATCCTCTCTCATACAATATCCGAGCATCTCCCGGATACAGCCCCCATCGATCATCTCCGTATCATTGTTCAGCAGCAGGAAATAATCTCCCCTGCATGCCGCTGCGCCGAAATTATTGATCTTTGAGTAGTTAAAGCCGCCCTCGTAGTACACCACCCGGACATTTTCACGCCCCGCCTCAAGTTCCTTATAGTAGGCAAACGTCTCCGGCTCGGTGCTGTTATTTTCCACAATCACAACCTCAAAATTCCGGTAGTCGGATTTTGTAAAAATGGAATCCAGACACAGCTTTAGATCCTCCGCGTGATCCTTGTTTGGTATGATAATAGATACCAGAGGTTCCTCTTTCCACTCATAGACCGTGCGGTACATTCCGTAGAACGATGCATTTTCCACACGCGCCGGTATTCCAAGCCTGCGGTAATGCTCCTCAATGGCGCGCCGTCCCGCCTCAAACGCATAGAGCTTGCTCTCCGGATTGGATGCGGTCGAGTCCATATGGCAGCGCCAGTGGTACAGAATCTTCGGCACATGATAAATCTTTTTGGCCTGCTCGCTGCATCTTAGGATAAAGTCCAGATCCTGCGCGCCGTCAAACGCGCTCTGGTAGCTCCCCGCACGCTCCGCCACATCTTTTCGCACTGCGAGCAGGTGGCAGATGTAATTCACACTGCACAACAGATCCAGGTCAAAGTCCGGTTTGAAATGTGGCTCAAAAAAGTGTCTGCCGTCCATGCTGACCTTGTCCTCGTCGGAGTAGAGCATATCAATCGCGTCATCCCTGCGGATCGCCGACGCAAATTCGTATAGCGCATTTTCCGGCACAAGATCGTCATGATCCACCGGTACAAGATAGTCTCCGGAAGCCATTGCAAGCGCGGCGTTCGTATTTTCCGCGATTCCTCCGTTCTCCGGCAGTACCTGATAGCAAATCCGCGCATCACGCCCGGCATACTCCTCCAGAATGGAGATCAGTGCTGCATCCTCTTCCCCGGATGCGGCAAGTGCCATACACAGCTCCCAGTTTCCGTAAGTCTGCGCCGTCACGGAATCAATCATCTCCCGCAGATACTGCGGCTTCGTCTTATAAAGCGGCACGACCAGCGAAAACAGCGGTTCCGTCTCAAATATATCCTCTCTCTGGCGCTGCAGTTCTTCCGGCGCCGGAAGATATTTTGCCCGCCAGTTCTCATAGGTATTGCCCTCTTTGTGCGTCAGCTTGCTCTTAATCTTATAAGCGGTTGCAGAGATTCCGTTGCGCTCCAGATAGCGGACGGTATCCCCGGCTTTTTCGATTACATACTGCAGCTTCGTGCCCTCGTCCCACTTCGTGAGTCTGGTTCTCGAATGATTCTTCGCGCCACGCATCTCCAGATAAAACGGTCCGCTCTGCCCTCCCGCTGCGGTTCCCTGCACCAGAAAGCCGGGCTTTGCCTCCTTATCACATTCCGGAAAAACCGAAAGGAGATCCTTGCGGTAATAGTGCTCCACCTTCTCGGAAATCGGCTGTCTGCTGCCGTCGAGAAGTTCAAGCTTGATATCCCCCGCCGACATGCACCAGCCAGTGACCGTAATCTGACTTCCCTCCCTGTGACAGTTTTCCACATAGTAGCTGACTTCATTCTCCAGTCTGCCAAGCTTTGCTGTCGAGATGGCATAAGATTTCCTGTATTCTTCCCTGTAAGCAGCCATCAATGTCACCCGGCGGCCATTGCGCCAGTCCGGCGGAAGCTTTATGATACCTACCACTTCCTCCTCGATCTCATTGATGCTGCGGATATATTTCTGCCGGACCTCCGCACCGCGATTCACCTGTACCGTAAGCGGAAGCTCTCTGTTGTCCAGATATGCCTTGATGGAATGTTCCTTCGTACTCCCATCAAAAAACCACCCGGCAAAGACCAGCGTGTCCTGTTCCTTCAGATGGAACCGCATCTTTTCCACAAAAAATTTATGTGTATCCATGGTCCGTCCTCTCTCGCCATTGACTCCTCGGTCAATCTCTTTGATTTCGTATTCCACTATAACAATTCCGACGTTTTGCGTCAAGTTGTTACCACGCCTTTACATTCCTTTTGTTCTCTGTTAATGTAGAATGCAAAGAATAAACCGATCAACTCAAAGGAGTCCTTATGATGCGTTTTAAACACCTTTTTTCCACTGTCATTGTCGTTCTTTTTGCCGTAGTTCTCACGGCATGCTCCCATCATACACTCGTGGAATCCAAAAAAGATTCCACCGGCTACACCCCCGATCCCGCCACGGAATATCTGGTGACGCAATACGCGGACGCAACCGGCGTGCAGGGAACTTTTTACACCATCACGAACGATACCACCCTCATCATCATCGACGGGGGCTGGGCGGACAACGCCTCCGCCGTGCGCGAGGTCATCGCCGCCCACGGGAACCATGTCAACGCCTGGATTCTCTCACATCCGCATCAGGATCACGCCGGCGCATTCAATCAGATCTACGCCGCACCGGACGGCATCACGATCGACGCCGTCTACGACAATGGTTTCGACTATGACTTTATCGAAGCGGCCGGAGAGCCGTACGATGACATTACAGTGATGGAGACCTACCACACGCTCACCCGGGATGCCTCCAACGTGACGCACCTGCACCGCGGCGACGTCCTCTCCATCTGCGGTCTGACGTTCTCCGTCCTAAATGCCTATGACGACACGGTTCTGCAGAATGTCGGAGATGAGAAAGATTACCAGAACAATGCTTCCCTCCTCTTAAAAGTAAGCAGCGTAAACAGCAGCATGCTCTTTTGTTCGGACATCAAATACGATATGAATGATTCCCTGCTTGCCGCATGCAAAGACCAGCTCGCCTGCGATTACGTGCAGACCGGCCACCACGGAAACTGGTCTTTCTCGGAGGAATTCTACGACGCAACCGGCGCCTCCGTCTATTTTATCGATGCGCCTTCCTCCATCACCGACAACGCCGACTTTCCGGCGAGCACGCTCAAATCCGACCTGCTCGCAAAAGGAAAGACGGTGCTTGATTTTAGCACCGCCCCGAATACTGTTACCTTGAAATGATATCGTCCTGATGTGAAATACATTGCAACCGTGGAATTATATCTAACCATGTAGTTTGTTTGTCTTAAAAGCAAGAGGCGGAATGCCTCTTCTTTTTTATTGCTTTTGTTGTCTTTACTGCTTTCGCACCTTCCGATACACCTGTTCCGGTGCTCCTACTCGAAAGTTATTGTTCCGATGCACTTACCGTCCGATGCACTTACCGAGGTGTGCTGCTGTCAGTTGAAGTAATAACTTCCCACCGCATTGATCTGCACGCTGCTCCTGTTCTGCACGAAGACGCGGTAATGTCCGCTGCTTGTGATCGAAAAACCATGAGACAGATTACCCGATCCCTCTACATAACGCGCATTGTTCAGTCCGTCCATGATGCCGATCCAGAACTTACTGCTATCTGGTGTAGATGTTGCCGCCACATGAATGGTCTGCCCCTTAGTCACCCAGAACTGGTTGGTCACCATGCGCGTGCCCGGAGACACACTCCAGTTAAAAGCTACCTGCTCGTTCGCACTCAACAGTGGGCTGATCACCTCAAGCTCCGGATACGCATACTCGAGCGTATCGTAAGAACGATCCAGCACACCTAAGATCTGCTGCTCCTCGAGCACGTTCTCCTCGCTGCCATCTGCCGTCACAGCCTCCACATTCTGGTAGATTTCGTCGTGGACGTCCGCAGCCTCGCTACCCGCCGCATAGACCGGTGTCACACTCGCCAGCACAAACGCCGCCGCAAAACACACACTTGCCAGTCTCGATGCTGCTTTTCCGTTATATTTTCCCATATACTCAATTCTCCTTTCCAGTCTTCTCTGGTTCTCATAAAGCATAGAAAAAATATAATTCTCATCGGTCACAGGACTGTGCTTCACACTCTCTATAATCATTTCAAAATAACACCCTGCATCCATTTCATCGCTGATGGCTGCAATCGCACGTGCATCGCAGTAAATCTCGCTCCACTCGTCCAGCAGTGCCATCAGGTTCCCCGTCAGCGGGTTGATGTGGTGCACTGCAGTCACACACATACCGCATAATCTGACAAACGGGTCATGACTCTTGTAATGCATCAGCTCGTGATGAAAGATCACGCTCAGATGCTTTCTGTCGTAGGCAATATCCGGAAGCACCACCCGGCACCGGAAAATACCGGCAAGCATCGGACTGGTGATACGGTCATTCCGGTACAGACGAATATTCGACCGGATGCCAAGCTTTTTCTTCACACGTGTGAACTCTTCCCGCACGGCTTCCTCTTCCTCCGGAATGTCACGCATCTGAATCCGCTTCATCCCGCGCAGGCTGCCTGCAAACTCTGTGATTCCCTTTGCCATGAGGGCAAGCCAGCAGACTGCGGCAAAGAACGCAAGAATCCATAAAAATCCCGTTAAAGAAAAATTGATCTGCCAGATACCTTCCTTCTGCAGATAACCGTGAATCGTCATCTGCATCCATCCATAATCCAATGGAATCAGGTACAACAGGCAGACCAGAAAAAGCGCCAGATATACATATTGCGGCTTCGTACAAAAGCGGCTGTTCATAAGCAGCCGCCAGAGTCCGTACGCTGCCGTTCCCGTGACAGAGGTAATTACCACTGCAAATAAAATCTGATTAGCTATGTTCATTCAGCTTTTTCTTTAGTTTCTCGATGTCCTTTGCATCCAGCATGTCATCACACAGACAGCATGCCAGTTCTCCGAGATCTCCCTTCGTAAAGAACTTTGCACTCTCTTCCATCGTCGCGCGCCAGAAGTCTTCCTTGCTGACAAGCGGCTGATAATAGCAGTATCTGCCCTTGCGGTACATATTCAGAAAGCCTTTCTTTACCAGACGGGATAAAAATGTGGAAACAGTCTGCGGCTTCCAGTTCTTACCGTTCTCATGATTGACTCCATCCATGACTTCCTGCAATGCCAATTCTTCTGTAGAATCCCAAATGACCTTCATCACGAGCTTTTCGCATGCTGAAATATCGTTCGTATCCATAAAATCATTCCCCTTTCTACGGTTATAGTATAAACCATATTCGTATCAAATTCAATCTTTTTTTCTGATACTTCCGTATCTTTTCCATTTTTATCACAATTTTACCTAAAAGGCAAGCAAAACAAGCACATTCTTTATAAAATATTAGATATTATGCGTTCTCCTTGCTCTTGCTGATGGAGATCTCGATGCAGCGCAGATCTGAGCCGAGTGCCTGGATGGAATACGTCTTTCCAGCGGCAATACTTACGGTTGCACCCGCCATTAGGTCGACCTCCACGCCTTCCATGATCAGCTTGCCCATTCCTGAAAGGACCGTAATCGTCTCCGTATGCTGCAGATGTCTGCTTTCCGGCGTCTTCTTGCCTGCGACAACCTTGATACGTTTTGTCACACTCTTAATACCGTCATCCTCATCGTTGTCGATCGTCTTGATCGTTCCCCAGCGGCGCTCTTCGTATTTGGAAGTATCTGCAATATTTGCAAGACAGTCCTTGATGTAGGAGCTCTGATGCTTGTCTGCCACCAGGATCCCATCATGGGAAGCTGCAATAACCATATTTTTGGCTCCCATCACTACCATCGGAATTCCAAGCACATTGATCGCATGGCTGTTCTCACAGGTGTCATCCCATGTCACATCACCGATGCTATTCTCCGGCATCTCCTCGGTCAGTGTGTTCCATGTCCCCAGATCCTTCCACAGATCCGCATATTTGATCGCCACGATGCGCTCCCAGTGCTCTAAGACTTCATAGTCAAAGCTCTTCTTCGGAAGCTTCTCATAATCGGCAACCATCTTATCATAATCGACGCCGACGCCGTATTTTGCCAGCCAGCCGGCTGCCATGGAAAGCTTGAAGCAGAAGACGCCGCAGTTCCACAGTGCACCGTCAGCAACCAGCTTTTCTGCGGTCTCCTCATCCGGTTTCTCGCGGAATCCGGTCACTTTTAACTGTTCCCCCTCTCCCTGCTCCGGCACAATATAACCGTACTTGGTCGACGGGTAAGTCGGCACACCGCCGAGCAGACCGATGGTATCATCCGATGCCGCAATGGTTTCTCCCAGACGCTTGATTTTCTGGAAAAAATCTCCGGTTGTATATGGATCTACCGGAAGGAACGCAACAACATCATCTGCCTTTGCCCCCCTTTTCGACAGAAGATATGCGCAGGAAAGCATAACCGCCGGAAATGTATCTCTGCGCATCGGCTCTACCGCCACTTCCGCCGCACCATTCAGCTGACTCTCAATCAGTTCCACCTGCGCACTGCTTGCACACACGATCGTATTTTCAGAAAGTCCTGCCGTCTCAAGCTGCCCAAACACACGCTGCAGCATGGAGCACTTTTCGCGATTCTCCTTCTCACTGTCATGATTCATCAGCTTAATATATTGCTTGGAACATAAATCATTGGATAGTGGCCACAGACGTTTTCCCGAGCCACCTGATAACAACACGATATACATAAAAAAATCTCCGTTCTCATATTTATTTGCTAATTTTAACGTTCTGCTCTCATCGGATTATTTAAGAAATCCTCGTATGCAAGGCGGATACCATCCCGGAGTTCCGTCTTATACTTCCAGCCGAGGCTCTCCAGTTTGCTGACATCCAGAAGCTTTCTCGGTGTCCCGTCCGGCTTGCTTGGATCCCATTTGATCTCACCAGTATAACCGATAACCTCTGCCACAAGTTCGGTGAGTTCCCTGATCGTGAGCTCTTTTCCGGTTCCCAGGTTCACTGTCTCATCTCCGCTGTAATTGTTCATTAAAAAGACGCATGCATCCGCCAGATCATCCACATATAAGAACTCGCGGAGCGGTGTGCCGGTACCCCAGCAGGTCACTTCCTTTGCACCTGACACCTTCGCCTCATGGAAACGGCGGATGAGTGCCGGAAGTACATGGCTGTGCTCCGGATGGTAGTTATCGTTTGGTCCATAAAGATTGGTCGGCATAACGGAAATATAATCCGTGCCATACTGCTTGTTCAAAAATTCACAGTATTTCAAGCCGCTGATCTTTGCAAGAGCGTACGCCTCATTCGTTTTCTCCAGTTCTCCGGTCAGAAGGCAGCTCTCCTTCATCGGCTGCGGAGCCATGCGCGGATAAATACATGAAGAGCCCAGGAACATCAGCTTCTTGCAGCCGTTCTTCCATGCCTCATGAATTACATTCATCTCCAGCGTCATATTGTCATACATAAAATCTGCCAGCGCTTCGCTGTTCGCCATGATACCACCGACCTTTGCTGCAGCGAGGAACACATACTCCGGCTTCTCTTCCGCGAAGAACTTTTCCACATCCTCCTGGCGGCAGAGATTTAACTCTTTATGTGTTCTTGTGACAATGTTGTGATATCCTTCTTTTTCCAGCTGACGCACGATCGCAGATCCAACCATTCCTCTGTGTCCTGCCACGTAAATTTTCGCATCTTTTTCCATCATGATCTTTCTCTCCTTTTTTACCACAACCTGGCGTGCCGCGACAGAGACTACTGCTGCGGCACGCCAGGCATAACATCTGAACGGACTGTTATTTAGTTCTCTTTTGCGACGAGCTCCATGTCATGTTTTACCATGATCTTCACCAGCTCCTCGAAGGTTGTCTTTGTCGGGTTCCAGCCAAGCTGTGTCTTTGCCTTCGTTGGGTCTCCCCACAGATTGACAACATCGGTCGGACGGTAGAATTCTTCTGCAACCTCAATCACAACCTTACCGGTTGCCTTGTCAATTCCGACTTCCTCCATGCCCTCTCCCTTGAATTCCAGCTCAATGCCAACCTCGCGGAATGCATACTCACAGAACTCTCTGACAGAGTGCTGTACGCCGGTTGCGATCACGAAATCCTCCGGCTTGTCATTCTGCAAAATCAGCCACATGCACTCTACATAATCCTTGGCATATCCCCAGTCACGCAGAGAGGAAAGATTGCCGAGATACAGCTTGTCCTGCTTGCCCTGTGCGATTCTTGCTGCTGCAAGGGAAATCTTTCTCGTAACAAAGGTCTCACCGCGTCGCTCTGACTCATGGTTGAATAAGATACCGCTGCAGCAGAACATATTGTATGCCTCACGGTACTCCTTTACGATCCAGAAACCATACTGCTTTGCCACAGCATACGGGCTGTAAGGATGGAACGGTGTGGTCTCACGCTGCGGCACTTCCTCTACCTTTCCGTATAACTCGGAAGTGGATGCCTGATAGATGCGGCAGGTCTTCTCCAGTCCGCAGAGACGCACTGCTTCTAACACACGAAGGACTCCTGTTGCCACTACATCTGCCGTATATTCCGGCACATCAAAGCTGACACCCACATGGCTCTGCGCCGCCAGATTATAAATCTCATCCGGCCGGATGGTACTGACCAAACGTACAATGCTCATGGAATCGGCAAGATCTCCGTAATGAAGGTGAAAATGCTCATTACCATTCAAATGCTCAATACGCTCTCTCTTCTCTGTGGAGGAACGGCGCACCATGCCGTGCACCTCATATCCCTTTTCCAATAATAACTCTGCAAGGTAGCTTCCATCCTGACCGGTCACTCCTGTAATCAACGCTTTCTTACTCATTCAATGCTCTCCTTTTTCTATTCTATAATTATTTTGCTAATATCTCTTTACAAAGCCGTTGTTTAGTATAATCTAATTTTCCAGATTTGATAATTGAATATCTTGCCTAAAAATAGTATTATATTGCTATATCAAACAATAGGGAGACAGCCTATGCGGGACTCTTTTTTTGAAAAGTATAAGACCTCCGAGGTCACCAATACCAGACGTGTCATCAACACCCCCTCCGCCTTCACACGCGAGCATTTTTTCTATATCCAGGAAGCAGGGTATTTAAAAAGTTTAAAGCCGCACATGAGCAGGCGGAGCGGTCTGCAGTCCTACCTGTTTCTGATCGTGCTCTCCGGCAGCGGCGAGGTCGCATACCGCGACACCGCCAAGCCAGTTCCTGCCACCGGCAGCGATATGGGCAGACGGAGCGGCACCTCCGCCGCCGGCGATGGCGGAAACGGCAGCCTTGCCACTGTGCACGCCAAGGCCGGGGACTGCTTTTTTCTGGACTGCCGGAACGAATATACCCACATCAGCAGTGAGGACGATCCCTGGGAACTGATGTGGATTCATTTTTACGGTCCGCAGTGCGATGCCTACTACGACTATTTTCTCAAACAGCAGACGTGGCATTTTCACACGGCGCACCTGGCCGAGCTGACCGCCGCGATCCAGTCAGTCATCCGCTTTCACGAGGAGCCGACCGACGACACCGACCTTCTGACCGCCCAGCAGATCGTCAATATCCTCACGTTAATCTGCACCGAGACCGACCGCACCGGTGCGGAGATCTCCGCATTGGGCAGCAAGCTCAAACAGATTCTGCACTATCTGGACGAGCACTACACGGAGACGATCTCCCTCGATTTTCTCGCCGAAGAATTCTACATCAGCAAGTATTATCTTGCGAGGGAATTCAAAAAAGAGTACGGCACCACGATCATACGCTATGTGCTGGCAAAAAAAATCACCCATGCCAAAGAGCTTCTGCGCTACAGCAATTCCTCGATTGAGGAAATCGCGCGGCTCTGTGGCATGGATGACGCCAGTTATTTCAATAAGGTATTCAAAAAAATGGAAGGATGCACGGCATCCGAATACCGGAAGCAGTGGTGATCAGTCTCCGTCATTTTTCTCCCCGCACAGACGCTTTTTCTCGGCGGTCACTCTCTGCAGCTGCATCTCAAAGTCCTGCCTGTTCTTCTGCGCCATGGTCTCAAGCGTCACGCCCACAAAGAGCGACTGGATCGCAGAGAGCATCGTGAAGCCGCAGACGATCAGGGTCGGGAAATCCGGCACAAGACCGGTTGCCAGGTAAGTACCCATCACCGGGATGAAAAAGGCGGTCGCTATCACGGCGAGGATCAGTGCAATGATTCCGAAGAATCCCATCGGCTTATAGGCGCGGTACAGTCTCGCAATCGTCTTAAGCACCTTAAATCCATCCGAATAGGTATCCAGCTTGGACACGCTTCCCTCCGGGCGGTCGCGGTAGGTAATGACCACATTTTCCACGAACATATTCTTGTCGATCGCGTGGATGCTCATCTCCGTCTCAATCTCAAAGCCCTTCGAGAGCACCGGAAACGTCTTGACGAACTCATAGCTGAACGCCCGGTATCCCGTCATGATATCCTTGATGTCGTTCTTAAACAGGGTATTGATGCTCTTTCGCACCAGAGAATTGCCGAAATTGTGAAAAGGTCTCTTGTTCTCCGTAAAGTATGTGGAGGACAGGCGGTCTCCCACCACCATGTCCACCCTGCGCTCGAGCACCTGATCCGCCATCTCCCTTGCAGACTCTGCGGGATAGGTGTCATCCCCGTCCGTGATGATATAGCACTCTGCATCGATGTCGCGGAACATCCGGCGCAGCACGTTGCCTTTTCCCTGACGGTATTCATAGCGCACCGTCGCACCGGCGCCGCGCGCCAGCTCGTCCGTTCCATCGGTGGAATTATTGTCGTAGACGTAAATCGTTGCCTCCGGAAGCACCCGCTTAAAGTCCGTCACAACCTTCTCTATCGTCCTGCTCTCATTATAGCAGGGAATCAATACTGCTATTTTATCCATTCTCACTCCCAAACCTTTCTTCTGTTACCGCTTCCGGGCACAGACTGCTGCCCATGGCATCAGCCCGCACCGATTCCCAGACGCAGGATCATCTTGATCTGCTCCACCACTTCCGGATATGTATAAGTCACATTTCCATCGTTCTGCACCAGATACAGCAGAATACTCTTTCCAATCGTGATGAACGCCCAGAGCGAGATAAAGCAGCTGAACTTTCTTCCCGCCGTCTCGGACAGATTGTCATGATAAAACCCGATCACCAGGAAACACAGCACACCCATGATCCAATACTGATCCATGCGGTAGCGCTCCGTCATAAACGGCGACCAGAGTGCATCCATAATCGCAATCACAAGCGGAATCACAAACAACATGACGATAAACGCCCGCATCTGCTGTTCCTTCATGCGCTTTAAGACACCTTCCGGCGACAGTCCGATCACCGCAAACCACAGGATCGGGAAATTCAGCAGAATACCGTTAAAAATCACATACGGAAACGCCTCGCAGATCGGATTATAGTTCACGAAATTGTAGAGCACCGCGTTGGCAACCGCGATCATCTTCGTCTGTGAAAAATAGGACGCAATGCTTCCGTAATTGCTCTGGTCTGCCGCTGTCAGCTGGTATGCCTGTCCGAACTCAAACGGGCTCTCAAAGCGGGCATAATTGTAGCACATCAGAAGAATTCCGATGACAACGTACGGCAGCGCCGCAACCACAAGCTCCCCGAACAGTTTTTTCGTGAATTTGTGTTTTTTCAGATATACCACCAGCATCGGAATCACGAACAGGTTGGCGAGCGCCACCGGCGGTCTGCATCCGAATGCCAGCGCACCGAACAGGCTTCCGAAAAATGCCAGACGGATGGATTTTTTCTCGTCCTCTTCCACCCACACCGCGCGCATGAAGAAAAAGAGGCTCCAGATCTCCATGCAGAGCGCTCCGGTGATCGCTGTACAGTACAGTGCCGGCGCATCCACGCTGTACCAGACGCTCATAATCGAGAACGCCGACGCCAGCATCAGGTACATGCCAAGCGTCATCTTCTTAAAAAACCGCTTTGACATCATATAAAAATTCGCAAAGATGCCGCAGATAAAGAGTGCGACAAAAACCTGCGTCGCATGGTAAGTCGTAAGGCTCATTCCGGTAATCAGACGGAACGGCAAAAACAGCAAAAATACCGGCACAACACCAAAATACATATAATAGTGTCCATGATAGTACGCCGTATCCCAGCGGTAATCCACGCCGAGATCCACACGCGCCTGCGGATCATACGGATTGTCCATCTGTAAAAGCAGCGGATCGACATCCCCGTTGTCAATATTGATATGTCCATTCAGAATTGCCTCCGCAAGCAGCTCATACTGATTCGTCGCGCCAGGTTCTTCCCCGTTCCAGCCCGGTGCCAGCCCCATCGGCAGTGTGCAGAGCAAAATCAGGATCACTAACACCACGCCGATGGTAATCTTCTCCCTGCGTCCGCAGTCTGTAAGCTTTTTCGTATGCAGCGCAGACTTCGGCCGCAGCATAACCAGCACAAACAGCACAATGCCGTAAATGGCACAGCCTCCCAGAAAATATGCGATCATAACTTACCTCCTTATTTGCTTCTCATCTTTTGCTTCTTATCTTTTGCTTCTTATCTTCTGCACACACCGATCGCCCAGCCGATAGATGTGCTCGACACACCATGCTTCCGGCACATGGAAAAGCGTCACGCGCGCCCAGTCGATCACGCTTCCCATCACAACGAGCAGCAGTGCAATCCCGAGCAGCAGAAATTCATAGGTGTTTTCTCCCGCGCGGGCAACATAGTCAAACATGTAGTGCGAGATGAATCCCCGCAGCGTCCACTCAAACAGGAAGACCGCCGGCACATGCTTCGCCAGCCGGTTCACAAATGCATTTTCAAAATGATGATTCCGGAAAATCAAAAATACCAGAATTGCCTCAAAAATGGTAAACAGCGTATTGTCCCTTGCAAAACGGTTCTGCACCGTTCCCGTCACCACGTACAGTGCTCCGTTCAGGCAGAAATTCACCCCTGCAAGCAGTGCAAACCAGCCGGCAAGCTTTGCCGTACGATACTGCCTGTCTGCGCGGTACACGCCGATGTAGCGGCCGATCAGATACAGCATCACCATCTGGGTGATTCCTTTTCCGCCGTCCGAGTTGATGTCAAAGAAGAAAAATGTCGTCACCCCCGAAAAAATCACCAGCATCGTGATCAGAAGCTGTCTGAAATGCGCTTCACTTAACTTTTCCACCATCTCATTTAAAAACGGGCTCAAAAACGCCAGCGCAAAATAGCAGGTGAAGTACCAGGAACGCTTTCCGATGACCGGAAGCAGGTAGGATAAAATCTCCTCTCCTCCAAGTGCATTTCCCCACACATACTGAAACAAGAGTCCTGTCCAGGAATAGAACAAAAGCATGCATTCCAGATGCATCATTTTTTTCACATCCAGGCGGATTCCGTAATATCCCGAAATCAGGATAAAACAGGATACACCGATATTTCCGATGACCGCAACCGCAATATCAATCCAGGCACTGATCCCGTTCGCCACACCGCTGTCCGCGGCGTGCATCCAGAATATCATAACAAGGCACACAATCCGCAGCAGTTCGATACTCGAGTTACGCCCCTTTTTTACTGTTTTTTCCATGTACTTACCCTCTGTGCTTTCCGTGCAGTGCCCGCCTGATTCCATCAAGAATCTTTCCAAACAGCAGACACCCGCAGACAGACGCCGTCACCCTCACCGTGTGGTAAAGGACGAACGCGGTGCCGGTCAGTTCGCCGATATTGATAAACTTTGCCGCTGCCATCTCAAAAATCTCAAGTCCGAGAATATGAAGCGCCAGAAGAACAATCGTATTCTGCCCGATATAGGCTAACACCGTACCCACAATGCAGTTCTGGAATGCTTTTCCGACCCAGATGCAGAGCATGGAGCCCGTAATACCGATCAGAATAAAAAACGGAACACTGAACGCCTGATACACGCCGTACTCGCGCACCGACATGTTGATGCCCGGATTCGCCCGGCTGAGCGACAGATAAAATACCAGTATGCCAATGATCACCCACAGATTCCAGTCCCTGTCAAAGAAATCTGCTCTCTGAAGCAGTGTACCTGCAATCATAAAAATCGTTCCCACAAACGCGAGATCCAGACTCCACGGAAGCAGTATCGGCAGTTCCGCCAAAAGCATCGTAAGCACGGTAAGCACCACCAGACAGCCGATCAGAAACCGGCGGCTCTTTAAGCAGCGGTCGATCACCAGATGGTACACCAGACTTGTCACAAAAAATGCGGTCAGATACCACATGGCACCGTTTGCCACGGTAAATAAAAATACGTTGTCCTGATGCGTCGTCGTATCAAAAAGGCAGTAGCGTGAGTACAGCACTCCGAGTGCAGATCTTCCCGTCTCCTGCCAGGTGCGTCCGATTGCCCGGTAGAACACCAGCAGCAACACGCTGTAGCCAAAATACGGAACCAGCAGGCGCTTCGCCTTGTGCGCCATATTTTCCCCATAGCTTCTGCCCGGCTTGTACAGATAGCCCGACACCACAAAAAACAGCGGGATATAATAATTGATCAGGTACGGGCTCAGCCCGCAGCTATGTGAAATGATGACGAGGAGAAGTCCGATTCCCCTCGCCACATCCAGGTATTTCCAGTGTTTCATCCCCACTCCTATCTCCAATCCTGCCGAATCAGCGCGCGTTCCCACAGATACGGCTGGATCCGGTTCCAGATATCCGCCGCCTGATGGAAGGTCGCATTCTCACCATTTAGGAACTTTGCAAGATCCGCACGCACGCCTGCCGCATCGTCGATTAAGCTGCAGTTTGCAAACGCCGGGTCCGCCACCGTATCCTCAAAGAACTGGCGGTACGGTCCGCGCATCCAGTCCAGAATCGGCGCATTGAATCCCAGTTTCGTTCTGCGGTAGGCAATGTCGTGCGGCATAAAATCTGCGCAGGCATCGCGGACGATGGATTTGGAAAATCCTCCGTGCAGCTTGGATTTCCAGCCGATCGAAAACGCGAACTCCACAATCCTGTAGTCCAGAAACGGCATGCGGATCTCAACGCCGGATGCCATACTGTCTCTGTCGTAATTGCGCAAAAGCGTCGGAAGAATCGTCTCATGTGTGGAGACAAACAGTACCTTATTCAGATTGTCCAGCTTCTTCCAGTTCGGATGATCCGCGTAAGCGCTCGATACATCCGCTCTTCCCAGAAGCTTCTTCGCATAATACTTCGTCATATAGTCACGGTACAGCTTATTCCGCTGCCGCTTAAATTCTGCGGACGACGGGTCATATCCCATCTCCCTCCGCTGATTTAAATATGCCATCGTAATCTGGTCGATCTCCGCTTTTCCCTTTGCATCCGGATACGCTTTTAACACGTCGAATCCGTAGCCGGCAAATAATTCATCTGCCGCATGGCCGTCGAGAGATACCGTCGTTCCGAGCTCTCTCTCCTTTTTATAAAGCTCCATCATAGGCACCTGCGGATTGCCCCAGAGTTCCTCAAAGCAGTACAGCTGACGCAGAAATTCCCGCTCCGGCACCGCGTCGTCAATCGTTAAAAACGTATGCCTGATGCCGAGATAATCCGTCACCTGCTTTGCGTATTTTGTCTCATCCAGATCCGTTCCCGGGAAGCATGCCACATACGCGTGCTGCCAGTCTTTGTTCGCGCGCTCATCCGCACAGTTTCTGGAAATGTAAGACATGGCGCAGATGGTGGCGGAAGAATCCAGTCCGCCGCTGAGTCCGGTTCCCAGAGTCACATCGCTTCTCATGCGGATCTTGCAGGCATCCAAAAACAGCTCGCGGAACTGCTCTACCTGCTCCTCGTAGGTATCCGGCACCTCGATCAGATGATCCAGTGTGTTCCAGAAGCGTGTGATCTCTGTTTTTCCATTGCGAATCCACGCATAACTTCCAGCCGGGAATCGCTTGATCCCCTTGATCAGGCACTCCGGCTGGGACTCATAATGATTGTCCGCAAAATAACGGTCGAACATCTCCTTGTTCGGTTCCACCTTCTCAAGCAGCGGGAGAAGCGCCTTCATCTCCGATGCAAAGGCGAATCCTCCGTCCGGGAACTCGGTGTAGTAAAGCGGCTTCACGCCAAAACGGTCCCTGGAGAGAAACAGGCTCTTTTCCTGTCTGTCCCAGATGGCGAACGTCCACATTCCGTTAAAGCGGTCCACGCATTTTTCCTTCCACTCGCAGTACGCCGCCATGATCACTTCCGAGTCGCTGTTTCCGCGGAACGTGTATCCCTTGTGCTGCAATTCCTCCCGGATCTCGATAAAATTGTATATCTCACCGTTAAACGTCATCCAGTAGCGCTCATTGGCGTAGGACATCGGCTGGCTTCCGGCGCTGGAGAGATCTAAGATCGCCAGTCTTCTGTGACCGAGCGTCACACCATCCTCCTGCCACAGTCCAAATCCGTCCGGTCCACGATGTATCATCGTATCCAGGCACTCCATCGCCTGTTCCCGTCTCACTTTTCTGTTAATTACACCGTAGATTCCACACATACGAATGCTGCCTCCTTCTTCTCGTTACTGTCTCTTCGTTCTGGTCAGCCATAAATAGCGCGTATTTGTCACAAGATACCGTTTGAACAGTCGCTTCGGATCCTGCATCAGGCGGTACAGCCACTCTAAGGACAACTTCTGCATCCACATCGGCGCGCGCTTGATGTTGCCGGCATGATAGTCAAACCCGGCGCCGACGCCAATCATCACACCGTGGACTTTATCCCTGTGATCGTACATCCAGTTTTCCTGCTTGGGCGCCCCGAGTCCGACCCAGATGATGTCTGCGCCGGACGCATTGATCTTCTCAACCTCCGCCGCATCCTCCTTCTCACTTAGGCTGCGGAACGGCGGGGATACCATCCCCGCAATCTGAAGATGCGGATAGCGCTCCCTGAGCTTTTGCTCTAACATCTGCAATGTCTCCGGCGATCCGCCGTAGAAATAATGCTTTAATCCGTTCTCTCTTGCGAACAGTTCCAGCATCAGATCCGGACCTGTCACGCGCTCCGCCTCCGGGAAACCGTGTTTTCTGCTATACACGGAAAGCGGCTTTCCGTCCGGAAGGACGAACGCCGCACTCTTTTGTACCTCATGATAATGCGCATCGTCATGCGCCATCACCGTCGTATGGACATTGCCCACGCAGATATATTTTCCGCGCAGTTCTTCCATATCATGTTCAATTCGTTCCACTGTATCCGCCATATTGGTCACCAGAATCCGGGTGCCCAGTATGTCACAGCATTTCATCTCTATCATAAATTTAATCCTTCTTTACAACCTCAAGCGGTATATCGCCGATATAGGACGGAAGCAGGCTGAATGTGCTGTTATAGCTTCCGAGAATCTTCCGGCATCTTGAGAGCGCCAGCATCTCGATGTAAGCGTCGCAGATTCCCTCTTTGGAATTGCGGTCAATGATACCGGAATCATGGAAGATCAGCTTTGCGTCCGGCAGTGCTTCCCGCAGTTCGCGCTTCACCCCTTCATCGTCCGTCGCCACAAAAAAGTCCGTCCCCGGCACTTCCATCATCTCCTGCCGCATCTTATCCGCAAACAGCGACAGCGGACTGTTGGCAATCGCCTCGGTGTGATCGGTACGTCTGACATGCACCCCCACCGTCTTTGCGCCAAGCTGGGAAAACAGCGGTTCTCCCTTTTGCAGAATACCCGCGCTCGGCTTTAAAAAGGCAAGGCTTGCCGCATCCAGCTCACAGAGCGGTCCGAAGGACTTGATGTAGATGACCGGCTCCTTCTCGATGACTGCAAGCAGTCCCTCGTAGCCTTTCTGCTTTTTGATCGCTTCCACATCCCCGCACTCTAAAAAACGGTCTGCCTTCGCGCGCCATTTCTTTTTTAACTGATTCCCTCTGAAATGCGCAACCGGCTCCTTGGAATATCCGTTCTCGCTGATCTCGATCACACGGAACGGGAGATCAAACAGTTCTTCTGCTTTTACGTTACAGCCAACCTCACGCTTCCACATGACGATCAGCTCACGGTTTAACTTCTGTGCCACCGCATAAGCCGAGGACATGCCAAGCAGCTTATTTCCAAGTCCTGCACACGGTTCAATAATGATCATATTTTCCCTCATTTCTTCTCTACTGCGCGTCCTGAACAGTTACGCTTCCGTTCTCCACCTTGTATACAATGTTGCAGTTTTTGATGGTCGACAGGCGGTGCGCAATGATGAGCATCGTCATCTTACCCTGCAGACTGTCGATCGCCTGCATAACCGCCGCCTCTGTCTCCGTATCCAGTGCAGACGTCGCCTCGTCGAGCACCAGCACCTCCGGCTTGCGGTACAGAGCTCTCGCAATTCCGATTCTCTGACGCTGTCCGCCGGACAGACGCACACCCGCCTCACCGATCACCGTGTCAAGCCCCTCCTCGAGCGACTCCACAAATTCATCGAGCTGTGCCTGGCGCAGTGCTGCCCAGACATCCTCGTCGTTGATTCCTTCTTTTTTTCCAAATGCAATATTGTTGCGGATCGTATCATCCAGCATGTAGATCGTCTGCGGAATATAGCCGATCTTATCGTGCCATCCGCGGTACGATGTGCTGATATCGACACCGTCCAATGTAATCTGTCCCTCCTGCGGCTTTAACACCCCGAGGATCAGGTCCACCATCGTGGTCTTGCCCGCTCCGGACGGTCCGATAAACGCCACCGAGCTGTTCTTTGGAATCGTCACATTCACATGGGACAATACCGGCTCCTCCATCTCCGGATAGGTAAACGTCATATCGTTGACGCGGATTTCACGCTCAAGTGCCATCGCCGGATAATCGCGCTCCTCGGAAAGATCAATCTCCAGATCGCGGATCTTCGTGTACTCCTCGCCGATCTTGTGGATCACGACGCCGTTGTGAATGATCGACGCTAAGTATTCCGACATTTTGTTGGCAGAAGGAAGCAGGTAAAACGCCGCAGCCGCAAATACGGCAAGCACGCCGACAAAATGGGTCGGATCGGACTCTGTCATATTGATGCGGACCGCAATCGTGATCATCAGACCCGCAATACATAACGCTTCCATCACCGGCTTCGGGATGGAACTTAAAAATGCATTCTGCTTGATGACGTAGGTGTAAAGTCCGTTCTGCTTGCGGAACTCTTCCTCAAAATAACTCTCACGGTTTGCAATCTTGATCTCCTTGATTCCGCCGAATGCCTGCTGCATGCACTGAATAATGTTCGCATTGTATTTCCGGCGCTCATCACCGAAGCGCGCCAGCGTGCGCTTTAACTTTTTCATGAAAAGCAGCACCATCAGCATCATCGCAAGTGCCACACCAAGCGTGATAATCGGATCTGTCACTACCAGAAAGATAATTAAAATTGTGCTTGTGCACAGTTCCGCTGCCAGCTGCAGCATATTTAATACCGCTGCATAGAACATCTCCGGATCATTGTTGATGTCGCGCATCAGCTCCGCACTGTTATGGTTCAGGAAAAACGTATAGTCCTTGCTGATATAGTACTTCATCAGACGATCCTGCATCTCCCTTTTCCCGTAGTAGGAAAAACGATACTGCATATTATTCATAAAAATAATAAACGCATTTTTTGCCAGATAGACAATGACAATTCCGATCGCTATCGCCGTGATCAGCTCGTTGGGATTTTCCATCCCCATCCACTCGTAAAATGCCGCTACATAGCGGTTCGCAAGCAGTTCCTCCGGCGCTGTCACCGCCTGGATAAACGGCAGAAGCACGGACACGCCGAGCAGACTGACTCCCGAATTGATCAGAATGAGAAATGCCATACCAAACAGCTTTCTCTTCTGCTTTCCATCAAACACCTTAAAGACGCTCTTTACCAAACTCATAAAACAATCCACTCCTTCAAACGTATCTGTTCACAGCCCTTATATTCCGGCATAATCACTACTTTTTCCGGATTCGGATTCAAGTAAGCCGCCCAGGTGGAATACGAACTATTTGATATGATCTGGTGACGGCACGCCGCCATCAGGAAAAATTCATCGATATCCGAAAACGCTCCCAGTTCGGAGATATAGGTCATCTTCCGCTCTGTATGTTCTCCCTCGAGCGCTTCCTTCGCCGCCTCCTTGTCGTTGGTAAACACAAGATAGCGAAGCCCCGGACGCTCCTTTTCCATGCGCGCTAAGGCCCGCTCAAAGAAAGCTCTCCCCGGACCCACAATATCTCCGCCGCGCACATGCACAGCACAGGTGTCCGTCGTCTGAAATTCCGCACAAAGCTTTTTCACAAGTTCACTCTGCCCGTACGCAGGCGTCATCATATCTGTAATCTCTTTTAAATAAGGTTCAAAATAACCTGTATGCTGCCAGTAGCCATGCAGGTATTTGTTGCGGAATCTCTTTTTCTGGAAGACTCTCTGATCCACCGCATGCAGATCCCGCTCCTTGATGACGCGGTACTTGAGATCTCTCCGCAGACGTTTGTAAATTTTTTGAAAAACCGTCCGGTTCGGAAAACTCTCCCGCTCATCATATTTCAGATGAAACTTATCCAGTTCAAAATCGCGCAGGGTGGAATTGTCCGCCTCGGAAGTATCCAGCTTTAACGTGTCATTCTCCCGCCGCGCCGCCGCATATCCGCACGCGTAATTAAACAGCTGGTTGCCCATGCCGTCACCGATTTTTACAATAATCATGCCCGATACCCCAGAATCAGCTCACAGATGCGGTCCACATCCGAAAGATCCAGATCCGCATAGAGCGGCAGTGTCAACACGCGCTTTGATGTCTCAAGCGCCACCGGCGTATCCTTCGCATCATATCTGTCACTGTAACATTGAAATTCGCTTGTCAGCGGATAGAAATACTTTCTGGTGAAAATATCATGCTGCTTTAACATCTCATAAATATCATCCCTGCCATATCCGAGCACTGTCTCATCGAACACCACCGGGAAATAGGCATAGTTTGGCTTTACATCCTTCTGCGGCTGTACCAGCTTGATTCCCGGCACACCGTTTAAATGCTCTCTGTAGCGCGCCACCACGCGGCTGCGCTTCTCGATCTCTCCATCCAGATGCCGCAGGTTGCAAAGTCCCATCGCCGCCTGGAATTCATTCATCTTGGAGTTGGCGCCGACCGCGTCCACAACGACCTCATTGCGGATTCCGAAATTCTTAAGACCGTACAGGTCCTCCTTCAGTCCGTTCTGCTCTCCGTTAAAGCATACAGCGCCGCCCTCGATCGTATGGAACACCTTCGTTGCGTGGAAGCTGAACATGGACGCATCCCCGAACGTCGCCACACCGCGTCCCTTGTACGTAACGCCAAACGTATGCGCCGCATCGTAAATCACTTTCAGATGATGCTTTTGGGCGATCGCCTCGATCGCCTCCACATCACAGAGATTGCCGTAGACATGCACCGGTATGATCGCGCTGGTCTTGTCCGTGATCAGCGCCTCGATCTTGGAGACGTCCATCGTGTAGTCCTCCGGATTCACATCACAGAATACCGGCGTCAGCCCGTTCCGCACGATCGCATGTGTTGTGGACGCAAACGTAAACGGCGTGGTAATGACTTCCCCCGTCAGATGCAATGCCTGGATCAGAAGCTCCAGCGCCATGTGTCCATTGGAAAAAAGGGAAACATGATCCACCTTCAGATACTTTTCCAGTTCTTTTTCCAGTTCATTGTGCTTCGCCCCCATATTTGTCAGCCAGTGGCTGTCCCAGATATCCTTAATCTCTTCTATATATTCTTCATACTCCGGCATGGAAGAACGTGTTACCAATATTCTGCTCATTTTTTCGCCTTTCCTCTCCCGCAGTTCTCTGCGGGGGCAGTCCTATCCTGCATTTTCAGAAATAGATACCCTGTCATGATAATAAAAATGCAACTTCTTGTCAATCTTTGCGCCATTTTCGGCGCATTTCTAATGATTTCTTAAGAAATTCAGCGCCACAGATGTTTCATACACTTCCTATATAAATGTGTGTTCCAGTATCCGCCCGCGAAGTGCACGATGTAGGCGCCGTCGTCAAACAGGCGGCGGATCAGCTTGTAGTGCGCACCGAGAAGCAGCATATGCTTCTCGCCCGTAAGCCGGCTTAGGACATGCTCGGCTTTTCCGTACAGCCGGTTCTGATGAAGAGCATACAGCCTGTCCGCATACGGATTGCCGATCTCAAAATACGGCATGCAGTTAAACCGGTAATCCAGTTCCAGAAACAGTCCCTTCGTCTGAGTGTAATACGCCATCGGCGCTTCCTCAAACGCCGTGTTCTCGCCCTGGCTCTTCATCGACATGTAGTAATCCCGGAACAGATCGGCGACAAGCCGCGGACGGAACAATAGCACGCCACCGTTGATATTACCGACCAGACCATCCGCCGCCGCAAACCCACGCGACGTAAAATAATCCTCCACCGTCTCGTTTAAAATGCGCTCGTTGTCCGCATAGATTTTGCGGAAACGCGCGGACGAGCGCGGATTGACCTCCGCCATCAGTCCGATATTCTCCGGCATAAGTGCAAAAATATCCGGGCAATCCGGTGAGATGATGATATCCAGATCCAGGAAAAGCACCTGCTCGTATTCCCGCAGATAATCCGGGATCAAAAGCTTCTGGGAATAGATGTCCCGCTTCTTATCCTTATCAATATAGTCATCTATAAAGCGAAAATCCGCATGGCACTTCTTCGCATAAGCCATCAGATTGTCCCGCACCAGTTCGTATTGTTTTCTATATTTTCCTGCGCCAACAGACATTACGCATACCACTCTGTCATTCATTGCGTAGACCCCCTTATTTTCTTATACCATCATAAATTCAAACACATTCCTTGTCAACCACGGGCGCAATCCGCAATCATTGCTTGACACGCTTTTTTGCTACGATATAATAGAAGATACTGGTAACTTACCAATATTATATTGAGAAGGAGACTTATTATGTCGGATATCATTCCCGTTATTGTACACCATGAGACCGGTGAAAAACCGCAGACAGGTGGCAAAAAGAATCAGGAATATTTAAGATACTGCATCGCACAGGCAAAAAAGTACAACGAAAAAGTCGTACTTTTAGGCGACCAGTACAATAAGGACTGGTGCGACGACTGGCACGATGCCAACGATTTCATCACAGACAAATGGAAAGAGTTCCACAGTGTTTTCAAAAACCTCTCCCCTTATCCACAGGCATGGGCGGAAGGCATTTTCCGGCGTTTCTTCCTCATTCTGGAATATCTTGACCGCTATGGATACGACAACTGCGTGATTATGGACAGTGATATTCTTCTCTATACGAATGTCAGCACTTACGAGCCGTTCCGCCACTGCAAGATGGCAGCTGAGTCTCCTCTGGAGCAGGACATTGCCGTCCTCTGGAAAGGCAACGGCTACAAATGGAAGGTCTGCGCAGGTGTTGCCTATTTTACCAGGCAGGGACTGATCGAATTCACGGATTACTGTATCGATATGTACAAGAACCACATGGATGTCCTGATGGAAAAATGGAATATCCACCAGAAATACCAGATCTACGGCGGTGTTGCAGAAATGTCACTGCTTTATCTGTGGGTAAAGACTCTTCCTGAGGGGGAATTCTTAAATCTTCTGATGGACGATGCAGACCACTGCGTCTTCGACAACTCGATCGGGCTCCCAGACGGATATCTGGAAGGACAGTACGAGTTCAACCGCCGTCTCGGCGTCAAGAAGCTGCACTGGGAAGACGGAAAGCCTTACTGCTACACCCTGGACGGACACCAGAAGACCGGATTGTTATGCCTTCATTTCGTAGGCGTCACCAAGATCTTCATGGAAGGAATCTATGAGCACCAGGATTATGCCTTCGGCGCCAGATTCTACACCTATCTGCTCACCATACGCGGTCATCTTGCGGACATCAAGCACGGGAACACCAAGTTCCAGCAGCGCATCAAAATCCGCCGCGCCGAGAAAGCCAGCAAGGCTTCCAACAACTGACAGGAGATCACACCATGAAGCATGAACGTTCTTCCAATTTTGAGCTGCTGCGCCTGCTTTGCATCTTCGGAATCCTGGTAATGCACACGTTTGCAGGAATTGACACTGCCGCTTCGCCCGGCAACATGCTGGCGAACGTCTTTGCCAACTCCCTGTTCAACACCGGCGTCACCTGTTTTATCCTGCTTTCGGGCTATTTCGGCATACGTTTTGACTTAAAGAAGCTGATCGGGTTAGACCTGATGGTGATCTTCTTCACGGTGGTCGGCACTGTGGCACTCGGCGATTTCGGCTGCAAGGATCTGATCAAGTCCTGCATTCCGGTCTTGTCGAGACGCTACTGGTTCATCACCTGCTACTTTGTTCTGTGCATCCTGGCACCGTTTCTCAATCAGATGGCAGAACGGCTGGAAAGAGAGCATTTTCGCAGACTGCTTCTTTTACTGCTGCTCGTCTTCAGCCTGATCCCGACAGTCACAACCTACGATGTGATGCAGGATGCCGGCAAGGGGCTTGCACATTTTGTGATGATCTATCTGCTGGGACGCTATCTGGCGCGCTATCACACCGGACACTGTTCCAAAAAGCGGCTGCTCCTCGGAATTACAGGATCCACGGCGCTCATCTTTTGCGCCGACGGAGCGCTGACCCTGCATCAGGGTGTCATCTACAGCACTTTTTCGCGGGATTGTTCGATCTTTATTATTTTTTCCGCTGTTCTGCTGTTGTTGCTCTTCCGTGAGTTCTCGCTGCAGAGCCGGATCATCAACCGTGCGGCGACAAACGTGCTCGCCATCTATGTGCTGGATCAGATCATCCGCAACCTGCTGGGACGCTATCTGGATCTGAATGCATTTTCCGACCAGTGGTATCTGTTCTTCGTTGTCTGCGGCTATGTGCTCCTCGTCATGCTGCTTGCCGCAGTCTGCAATGAGCTGCGCAAGCTGACGATCGGAAGAATCGAGCCGTGGCTGACCGGCATCGTCGCCGCCTTTCTGCAGTCTTGCGGTGCGCTGCTTGTTCGTATGGGCCAGCGGATTGTTCACTGGTTTATTTCGATGGACTGATCCGCACAACAAATTATTTTTGCTTTAATATGAGGTTTTTATGAAAAAACGATTCTTATATCTGCGCTATTACTTAAAACATCTGCATCATAAGTTCCGCGCCAAGCGCGGTGGCATGTACAGCATCATGCACACAAAGTTTCTCGGGAAAATGCCGCCTTCCGACGAGGAGGCCAACCATCTGATCAAGGAGATGATTACAAGCGGCAAGCCGTTCGCTCTGTGCCGTCTCGGAAGCGCCGAGTTTACCCTGATGCAGCTGTTTGACGAATACCAGCTGTTTCACCACGACAGACTCCATCAGAGCAACATGTACACGCTGTTCCACAAGGACATGGACGAGATCTCCCGGTGGGTCAATCTCACCAAAGAGGACTGCAGGGACGTCGATATCATGGCATATTTTGAGGATCATCCGATGGAAGAATATCTGATCCGCTCCTACTGCCAGAATTCCCGCCTGATCCGTCTCGAACAGATCGAGACGATTCTCTATGATGTGCCGTGGACGATGGCATTAGAAGGAAAAAAAGTGCTCGTCATCAGTCCTTTCGTGGATACCATCCGGGAACAGTACCCGAAAATCGACAAGATCTATGAGGGCAGGAAAATGCTTCCTTCTTTTGAGCTTAAGACATTAAAATCCGTATGGTTCAGCGGAGACAGGGAGGACGATGACTTCGACACCTGGTTTGACGCTCTCCAGTATCTCTACGACGAGGCGATGAAGATTGACTTTGACATTGCCCTGCTTAGCTGCAGCACCTTCGGATTCGATCTTGCCTGCATGTTCAAGCGCGCCGGCAAACAGGCGATCCAGTACGGCGGTGCCCTTCAGGTTCTGTTCGGCATCAAAGGCGCCCGCTGGGACAACTACCCGCCCTACAGCAAGTATTATAATGAATACTGGGTGCGCGCACCGAAGACCGAAGCGCCGAGCAAACGCTTTGCAAACAAACTGGATAACGGCTGCTACTGGTAGACGGCTGTATTTGATTTTAAAGAATAAGAGGGAACATCATGAATGTAGATCACATTGGATATGCAGTCAAAAATATTGACGCATCCAGACAGGCTTTTGAAGAGCTCGGTTATGTTTTTGATCCGGTCGTAAACGATACGGACCGCAATATTTTTATTTCGTTCGGTCGTCTGGGTGATTACCGCATCGAGCTGGTATCGCCGCTCGATCCCGCACTTCCTTCGCCGGTCGACGGCACGTTAAAGAAGAGTGGGAACACACCGTATCACATCTGCTATACAAGCAGCCGTTTTGAGGATGACATCAAGGAGTTGCAGCAAAAGCGTTTTCTTCTCACAATCCCGCCCGCTCCCGCATGTGCTTTCGGCGGCAGGCGCGTTGCTTTCCTGTATCATCTCCAAATCGGATTACTGGAACTGGTGGAAGCCTAGTCGGCTTCCAGTTCCGATATATCCAGTTCCAGCATCTTCTGGCTTCGCTCCTTGATGCGGATGCACTGGTATCCCAGATAGATTCCCCACGGCTTCGTATCCTTCGTCGCCAACGTCATCGCACAGAGTGCACATCCCTCCGCAATCGTAACACCCGGCAGAATGATGCAGCCAGCTCCGATGTTGGAATACTTTTTAATCACAACCGGTTCCTCAATCACATTCGTGAACTTCTCCGGAACCGTCGGATTCGTCATAAAATCTCCCGAGTAATCGTCCGATGCGGCATAAACTGCACAGTGCGATGAAATCCCGGTATAATCCTCAAATGTAATGCCTGCCGTTCCGCCGAACAATGTCGTGGTAACCGCCACATGGATATAATTCCCGAATGTAATCTTACCGCTGAGCACGCAGAAATCATCCACTCTCACATGATTGCCGATCCAGATATTGGAGGCACCGTAAATGCTTGCCTTACGGCTGATCATCACATCATGTCCCACATGGGCAAATCCCATCTGCTGTAATTCTTCTTCCGAATAAAAACTTGTTGCCATTTCTCTCTCCATTCTGCCGCGCGAAATATCTACGCGCTGTTTTCTATTCTGATCGCTGCGACACCATCTTACACATCCCAGACCACAGTATGAATCTGCTCTGTCTCAGGAAGCGAGGTAAGCTTTCGCTCGTACTGCTTCTGCTCCTCATCCCCGGAGACCTGTGTAAATCCCAGATGCTCCCACAACGCCTCAACCGGCTTGTTCTTCGCCGTCTTTTTGTATGCCGCCGTCGCCCTGGTGATTCCATCTGCCTGAAGCTTCTTAAGTACGGCGTCCAGGATCGCATCTTCGACTTTGCGTCCCATCACCCGGCAGCTCATAAGAAAATTGTCGATCACTGCCGTATCGCCGTCCTGATGATACAAAAATTCACTCACCCATCCGCTGTTTCCATACTTGTCGGAGACTTCCGCCATCAGCAGATGACCTCCCTCCTCGCCAAGGTAATGCTCCAGTGCCAGTTCATCCATCCGCAGTGTACAGGTATTAAACTGATTCGTCTTGTTCATCAGCTGCACGGCGCGCTCCCTGGTATTGTCGTTTACCGGTGCCAGCCGGATCGTCGTCTGCAGCGACCGAAGGTAATCTTCATAGGATACCGCGCTCTCACGTTCTTTTCTCCGCTCGCGTTCCTGCTGATACTGCATGGTCTTTGCCTTGTCTTCGTCTGTCAGATGCCATGTGAAGAAATAGTTCTCATAGACTTCTGCCATCACCGCCGGCAGCGTCGTAAGGTCTGTCGGGAAATCCACGACTGTCACTTCCGGCTGCTGGATCCGCATCGCTTCGCGCTCCGCCTCATTGTCGTCCACAAAGACAAACGAGTCCAGACCAAGGTTCAATTCCTCCGCTATTTTCCCAATATTGACGGGCTTTGGATTCCAGTCTGCATAGATCGCAGAAAAATCTGATTCCTTCAGGATCATATGTGGATTCTCACGAAATGCACTCTGCACATCCTCGCTGTTATTCTTGGACGCGATCGCCAAAAGCACTCCCTGCTGCTGCATCTTTTTGATCTGTTTCTGGGTATCCTGATAGATGGCCCCCTCGTGTGCACTGTCGAGCACAATTCCTTCCGGTCCGTCCTCGCCGATCACACCACCCCAGAGGGTATTATCCAGATCGAGAACCAACACTTTCTTGGGAACACGCACCAGCCTCGCCATCACCTGCCGCATCTCCTCCGCGAGCAGATGAAGCGCTTTCATATCGTAAGGAATGGAACCCATATACCAGAATTTTGCGGAATAAAACTGTTTTCTTCCATAATCTTCGATCAGACGCCGCAGTTCAAAACGGTGAATATTTTTCTGCCGCTCCGCCAGCCCGGTCAGAAGCGTATCCCAACAGGCGCCGGATGCCTGTGCCAGATCACTTGCATCTCCCGCACCGATATGTTCCGGCCGGACATCAATGGTCGATACGACAAGATAGCTGGCAGAGTAATTCTCCGCCAGCTTCTCTATATACTGCTCCGAGCGGTCTAAGACCGTCTTCACACTTCCCATATCCTGGCACCCTTCTAACAGGGCATTTCCATCCAGCAGTAAAAACAGACATTCCGGCGCAAACGCCGCCAGACGCTCGTCCTTTTTAAGTGCATACGTGATCCACTCTCCATACCCGTCTGTCTGAAATACTTCGTTCTCTTTTTTTAAAAGTCCGGACAGCATGTCCAGATTCACGTTGGACAAAATTGATAGCCGCATTTTATGATTCCTTTATATATTGATAAAAATCGTTCAGCTTCTTGATCGTAGAGATCCGCTCCATCGGTATCATAACACCGTATTTTGCCTCGATCTCACCGAGTAGACGAAGCTGCATGAGGGAATCCCATGTCTCCACATCATCCTGGGATGTCTCCAGTGTCAGTGTATTCTTATCTACTTCCAATATGTCCGCTATAAAACTTAAAAATTCTTCCATCTTTCTATCCTTTACCCGACTTATTCAATCACCAGATCTTCCCAGTCATCGACAGGTACTAATGCAACGTAGGTTTTTCCGGTATTGATCGTAATCTCATTCCCCTGCGCGTCATAATAACGTGTCGGAGACGTCATGCTGGTCTTCTTCCATGATACATAGAGCGCCTTGCCGTTTGTGACGTAATAGCCGTAACCACTGCTGATGCAGTCAAAGATCATATAACCGTGTTCGTCATACTGTGTATAGCCGCAGCTCTGAATCAGAAGATTCTTAAAGCACAGCTGTGCGTTGTCATTGCCTGGATCTACATGGGCTTTGCCGTACTCGGAATAATAGTAAAGCTGATCATCCGCATTGTACTCCAGATAAGATCCGTTGTGCGGGAATGGAAGATCTACCATATTTGCATCAATCGCATCATCCGGATAAGATGTCCCGAGATCAACCGGGTTGTTCTCATTCGCAAACTGATAATGTGCTCCCTCATAATAGGAAGTATAGTCCTTTGACACATCGGAGCTGGAGAAGTTCTTGTCCATGTCCCCGGAAAGAATATACTCTGTATATTCTCTGGACTTACCGTTATCCACACGCGAAAATGTTCCGCTGAAATGATCAGAACATGCCTCGTCCAAATACTCATCCACATAGAACGGACCTCCGTCATGACAGATGATGGCATTCCATTCTGCAGCCAGTATCACGTTCGTCGGTCTGACACTGCGGATACTTCCAATCTGATCCACACTCTCATAATCCTTAAACAGCGCCATGAATCGTGTGATACGTCCGTTCAGCGTGCTGTTCATCATCTCGTATACCACATCTGCATGTGACAAGCCATAATGCGGAAGTGCAATGGATTCGTTGTCTACCATAACAGCAATCGGGCGCTGATCCTTCAGACTGTCGTCGATCAACTCGTTCGTCAGCTCACTGCGGTATTTTCCTTCCGGAAGAACCTCCTCTTCCTCTGTGTCCGCATTCTCCGTCTGCGCTGTTACCTCTGCCTCGATCTGCTCTGCGTCATTCTCCGCGCTGCTCTCCGTGGCATCGCTTCCTCCGCATGCCATAAGGTTGGCGGATACAGCAAGCAGTGTCAATAATGTAACTGCTCTCTTCTTCACTAATGTCTACCTCTCAATATCTTTATTTTCTACCGGGATATATCTGCAGTCAGATCTGCGGATATATCTGATTCCATTCTACCATATCTCAGGACGCTGTAAAAGCCCTTTTTCTACTTAATCCGAGTCACTTCGGCGCGGTTGCTCTCCGCAACAATATAGTGCGGGCGCTGCTTTACCTCCATGTAAGTCTTTGCAATATACTGCCCCATAATTCCCATGCAAAAAAGCTGTACACCGCCGATGAACGTGATGATGCACGCCGTTGATGCCCAGCCTGTAACTGGATCTCCGAACACCAGCTTGCGCACCACGATAAAGATCACCGCGATAAAAGAAAGCAGCGTCATCCCCATGCCGAACCAGGATGCCACGGCAAGCGGTGCCTGCGAAAAATTGATAATGCCGTCAATCGCATATTTTAACAGCTTCCAGAAGTTCCACTTTGTCTCTCCCGCCACACGGTTCACATTTTCATATGGAAGCCAGTATGTCCTAAACCCGATCCATCCAAAGATTCCCTTGGAAAAGCGGTTGTATTCTCCCATCTCCACGATCGCATCCACCATCTCCCGCTTCATCAGTCTGAAATCGCGGGCACCGTCTACGATATCCGCATCGGAGATCCGGTTGATAATCTGGTAAAACTTTCTTGCAAACCAGCTGCGGATCAGCGGCTCTCCCTCGCGGTTTACCCTGCGTGTCGCCACACTGTCGTACTCTCCGGATGTAAGAAGTGCAAGCATCTGCGGCAGAAGTGCCGGCGGATCCTGCATATCCGCATCCATCACTGCAACATAATCTCCCTTCGCATTCGTAAACCCGGCATACATTGCCGCTTCTTTACCAAAATTCCTCGAAAAGGAAAGGTAGGTAACGTGTTCATCTCTTTCTGCCAAGTCCTTTAAGATTGACAATGTCGCATCCTTTGACCCGTCATTGACAAACAAAAACTCATATTCACAATCCATCCCCGCAAGAACTTTTGTGGACTCCTCATAAAAAATCGGCAATGCTTCCTGCTCGTTGTAGCAAGGAACAATTAGTGAAATCAACATTTTATTTCCCTTTCGTATGTTACAATAATCTGCGGAACACCGGCAGCTTCTTCATAACCAATGTCAATGCCACGCGAAGCCAAAACAGCACAAAAATCTCAATCAGGAATGCCGGCAGATATCCGATATACGGCATAAACTTCTGATAAATCACATCCATGCGGCCGCCCGCCCCGATAAATCCATCAAGAAGGTACACTCCGAACACACAGCTGCCAACGGTTGACAGGAAGCGCTTCAGTTCCCCCGGGAGATCCTCTCTCAGGAACAAAAGCTTCAAATCGATAAAAATCACAAGCGTGATAAGAGGCATCCACACACCGAGATACATCTCCCGGTAAGTGCCTCCATTCGTCTTCCAGTCCCGGTATACCAGCCGCCAGGTGATTACCACTACAGCCAGAAAAGCCAGATTGCGCAGTACATTTTTCCAGCCGAAAAACGACTGTTCCTCCAGATACCGGTCCAAGCCAAACCCGATCACCGGATAAAACAAAGTCGTCTGCAATACTCCCGCCACGCTGAAATAACCGCAGAGCGTATGGTATCCGAAAAAACCGAGTGTAATCTGCAAGGACTCCGTTACAATCTGCAGCGCAATCAGATACCAGAATGCATTTTTCGGCATATTCTGCGCCAACGGGCGCAAAAAAGGAAGACTGACAAGAATTCCAAGATAACTGTAGAGATACCAGTATGGCAGAAACGCCACATCAAATGGCAATCCAAGCAGGAAACGGATCGGAGTCACCGATGCCTGTCCCCGCACAGCAAATTTCAGGTAATACAGCAGTGAAAAAATAACAATCACCGCCACAATACGCAGAATTCTCTTCCGCGCAAGTTCCCCAAAGCTTTCATTTTTCCCAAGCAGGAGCGCACCGGAAACCATGTAGAACAACGGTACTGCTGCCTTACAAACCAGTGAAAGAAAAAACGACACCGCATACTGTACGCCATGCTGTGTCGCAAACGACATAAACGGTGCCGAGTGATTATACATCACCAAGAGCACCGCCGTAATGCGCACCGCCTCCAAATAGTATTTCTTCTTCATCCTTATCCCCAACGCAAATAGATTAACATAAACTGGTTCTATGATACCACAATTCCACTTATCTGGGAAGAGTCAAAAACGGCCGCCTCTATTCTGTTCTAAGGTCAGATCCCAACTGTGTCCCGACCACTCTTATAAGGTATACTCCGATCCAAGTGCCGCATACAGCACCTTCAGTCCTTTGCGCTTCTTTTCTGCATAGTCGGAAGCCAACAGGAACCGCAGGTAGTCCTGCACCTCCTCCTTTTCACAACTCAATGAAAATTCCTCCTTTAGTGCCTCTATCAACTCCGTCACTGACATCGGATGATTCCGATCCCACAAAATATTCAAAATTAAATTCGCCTTCTCCGGCAGTGTATCCAGCATGACACATTCTATCATCCGTTTACTCCCCTTTTCTTCTTTCTTTGTATAGTACCTTACCGCTTGCCTTGTCTTAAATGTGTATATTTTATTCCAATTTTTTCCAAAATACCATTCGATCTGACGTAAATAAAAATTTACGTCAGATCGAATGGTATTTGTCGGTAAGTGCTCCTACTATTAAGAAAAAATGAAAAGGAGACTTCACAAATGAAAAAAATGATTCTGATTGCAGCTCTTACACTGGTTCTCACCGCAGCCGCCGTACCGGGCGTTGCAACATCCTTTACAGAAAATGCCGGGGTGAGTGTATGCTTCTTTTTGGGGGATCTTCACGAGTGCTATTAAATTTCTATGTCATAATGCTTTTTGCATAAATCCGCAGTCAATTTTGCCATTTGCATTTGATTCGTAGCCGTAAAGATTGCTTCAGCTTGTTTGAAAATACTGGTCGCATCTTTCCTATCACCAAGTGATGCTAATGCGCACCCCTTGTTAAATAACAATCTTGGAAATGCGACCAGATTTCCATATTCAATGCAAAAGTTCACTCCCACTTCTGCAATTTCTTTTGCCTCCTCATAGCGTTCCATATTTCCAAGCCAATTGCATAAATTATACAATATCATTGGATATCTTGCTGTTTTTTCTTTTCCATCAACAAACTTTTTTTCCATATATTGCTTCAGCCAGTATCCCAACCTAAGCGCTTGCTCCATCATATTCTGTTCTGCATACATCGTTGCTATATTGTCTATAATTGCAATTTCATGAAATGTCAAAAGATTATTTTCATTTGGAGTTACCCCATCAAAATTAGGTAAAGTCATATGAATCGCATCCATAAACAACTTGACTACTTCTTCATATGTTCCGCCTCTTCCGTATTTAAGCATTCCTTTTGCAAATGTTAAATATTGTAAATATAGATTGCTTCGATTCTTTTTCTCTAACAACTGCTCCAATGCCTCAATCTGTGTTTCTAATTGGTCATAATCGGCTCTTGCAATGCTCCTCGTAACATCCTGGATTTTCTCAAAGACCACCATATCTTCCTTGCTCACCAGCACATCAAATATTTTATCTCCAATTCCAAGACGTTCCATCAATGCGTCAAGAATATGCTTACCGGGTGCCTGTGCACCGGTCTCAATCCGGGACAATGACGCTGTCGTGCAGATACCAAAGCTAAGCTGCTCTTGTGTATATCCTCTACGCAGTCTGGTATCTCTGATATAATCTCCGATCAAGTAATTTGACATCCTTTTATCTCCCTGTATGTACCCTTTCCAACTTATTCTATGCCTATACAGAATATACCTTCTCTATCCCGCACTCATATCCCACAATAATTTCCAGCCGGCAGCCGCCGGTTATTTTTTTTCTGAAAAAACAAAAAACTTACTGATTACATAATTAAGCACGATCACAATCACCTGTGCAATTACTTTCACAACCATGCTGTTAAAGCCCAGCCAGGTAATAAATACCAGCAAAATGATCTCTTCAATCACCAGTGTGACCACACGCCCGCCAAAAAACGAAAGCATCTGCCTTAAAAATTCTGTGATCGTATGTGTCGGTGCCTGAAATACCCAGACACGGTTCGTTGCAAACGCGAACAATACAGCCAGCACCCAGGACATCACATTGGCAATCAGCTCGTTGATTCCCATGGATACATTAAAAACTGCATAAGTAACAATGCTGACAATAAATGTCAGCCCACCAAAGAACAAATACAACAATACTTCCTTGTTTTTTTTATAAAACGGCTCAAAGATGTTCAACAGCGGCAAAGCCATCATCCGGTCAAAAATATCCCGTTTCTCCTGCATTCTTCATTTTCTCCTCTACTCTTGTATTGCTTAAACGCAATTTTAAGTATAGCGAACTCATTCCGAAAATACAAGGCTGAAACCGTTTTGCCATCTCTTGGGCCACACTATTTCATACGGCAGGCACATTCCGAAATTATTTTTGTAGATTTTATCGGTTGAAATTACCGATTAAGAATGAGACAGATCTGTCTCTACATTTTAGACTGAAACTCTTCAATAGAATCCGCGCGTGCTGCAAGCTTAAGCCACGCAGATAGCACATCTTCATTCTGTTCCTTTGCAATGCGCTCTTTTGTTTGATCCGGAAGTGTTCCAAGATCTTCCAGCAGTGCAAGGATGTTTTGTGCTACTCTTGATGCTGCCATTGACTCTGCCATCGATTCCGCCATTGACTTTGCCATTGACTCCGCCATCGGCTTTGCCATTGTTTCTGCCATCAATTTTGCCCTTCGCTCTGCTTCCTGGTGGATATACTCCTCCATTGTCATATAGCCTGCCTCCAATTTCCGATCGCGCTTTAGTTATTTCACTCTTTCGTGAATTTTAAGAATTTTCTCATCCTGATGTCTGACAGCTACTTCCTCTGTGCTCTGCTTCAGATACTCAAATAAATGCAGCAGCTCCGGTGTCACATTCTCTGTATCTGTGCCATTGGTATTAAAGAAGATCTTCTGCGTCTCATCCCCAAGCGGAATGTCCGCTTCCTTGCAGTACTCTTCAAACACATACTGACATCTTCCTTTTCCAAACGGATCGAACGAACATATAAAAATAATGTAGCCCGGCTTTAACTGCTGATAATCCTCCCCGGGTCGTAAAGATGTAACGTCCAGTTCCGCCTGATAATAGCGGCATCGCTTCGGCAGACTCTTCGTATCATCATTCTGCATCTCGACGTCATAGCTGACTTCTTCCTCATCCGACGCATACACATCAAAACGTACGCTCTTAAACTCGCTGTCAAGGAATAACACCTGCTCTACGTGTGCCTTCACCTTGGAAATCCGCTTATTCAAAGCAATCTCCAATACATTTCTGCAAATTTCCTCATCCTGCATGGCTGCCGCAAACAAGTACGCATTTGTCAAATTCAGTTTTTGAAAACTTTCTCCCATACACGGGTACCTCCTCTGTGGGAAGTGCCTGCCTATGGGAGTATTATAGACCGAATTACATTTGATTGTCTATTGGGCGAAATCACGAAATTTTAATGCCAAATTTCTACTCGTTTTCCCCTCTGTCCGTAATCTCATCCGTCTCTCTCTCTTTCTGCTTCTTCCGCACATACCCCGATGCATTTTAAAAAGCTTTCAAAAAGTGGCGTTGTATAATATACGTCTCCTTCATATCCAAGATATGCGCCCACCTTTTCTTTACAAAACCCGGTTCTTGTGACAGCGGACAGGATATTTTTCACTTCATCTTTTTCGATCCCGCAATCTTTTCTTATATCTTCATAAAATGCTTCATTGTTGTATTTATATTGATGTAATTTTGCCAGAATTGTAATTTCTCTGATGGACAGTTCTTCCAGCCGTTTCAGATTCTCCTCATACAGGTCAATGTCTCTGTCCCCTGCCAGCAAAAACGCATGTTTAAATAAATTGGCAATATACAGCACCTTTTCATTGGTTGCCAGCCGGTTCAATACCTCCAGCGTACGCGCCAGTTCCATGAGAAACGGGACATCTGCCACGTCACTTTTTGCAATCAGCTCCCCCGACTCTGTAATATAACTTAGGAATTCTTCCCGTTTCCTTTTCTGAAACCCGGCAACCTCCTGTTCCAGAAGATTCTTTGCCAGACAGCCGATCCCCGGAATCTCACCCAGCATCTCCATTCCGCTTTTTATCATCGGATTTGAGAAAAAATCCGCAATAGCTTCCATGTCCTGCAACTCTGTTTTTGCCATTTCAAAATTTTCTTTGCAAGAATTTTTATTTTCCATAAATTCCTCACATTTCCGGCACAAAGTGCTTCCCTTTCCCATTAAAGCCGGCAGCCAGGCTACCTTTTTCCCCGAAAAATCACATCCAGCATTCCCCCATCGCCGGCAGTTTCATTTCCGCCCGGCACAAGCCTTCCAGGATCATCGTTGTAGTCATCCGGCTTCGTCCAGTCTTCCAGATAAGACTCAATCAAACTGGTACTGATATCCGCATCTCCGGGATCATACACAATCTGTGCGGCAATCTCAACCGGAAATTTATTTACGATCCCCATGATCTCATTATAAATGTCTTCACGGATGTATTCCTCCCACTCCAATGCTACACTTGAAAAATCACATTCCAGAGCTTCACCATTATAAAAAGTACTCTCCTCTATCGCTGTATTCACATTATATCCATCATAATAGTCCGACTGATCCACGTCCCTGGCATACGTTTCAACAGCATTTTGTAATCCCCGCACAAAACTTTTCCGGTATTTTGTAAACAGCCATTCGCCACCGGTTTTTTTCGCCTCCCGCGCGATCGTCTGATACTCCCACAGTCCCCGTTCCATCAGAAAATCTTCCAGCGTCTCCTGATTCAGTTTCGCTCTTGTATGATAGAACACGTCCATTTTTTTCTGCAGCAAAGCGAACAAAATTTCTTCGCTTCTATCTCCTTTATTGGTATAGCAGCTCCCCGGTTCCTCCAGGAATGCCTGCACGAACTCCATATGACACATATCCCGTATGCTGTTATCGCAAATAACTCCAAGAATTTTACCGCGCTTTGCTTCCAACATGCGAAAATGATACTGGTAAATCCGCCCATTCCGGACAAGTTCTTCCACGCAGCCGGGGCAGATCCGCTCCAGCTGCACATACTCTGTCGCATATGCCGGCATATTTGCCTGCTCCATCGGATTCTCCCGGATATAATTTTTCAAAAAATCATTGATCGATGGGTTGCATACGCCAATGCGCTTTCTGCCGTTCTGTTCTATCATCTGCACCATGGAATCTGTCAACCGTCTCAGCGCCTCGTCATACAGATTTCTGGTGGTATCCATCCCTTCCAGGCTGGAAAGGCGTTTCAAAAATGCTGCCACAAGAACCGGTTCCTCCACACTCGTATCAGTCAGCGAATACAACGTCAACAGCAACGCCCGATCCTCCGGTCCAAGTTTTCTCGTAAATTCATCCTTCCATAGTTCTCTGGGATTCTCGAGACAGTCCATAATAAACGCCGCATAATGATCTGGTGCAGCCTGCTCGTAATTTTTCTTTTTGGTGACAAACTCAATCAATCGTGGCGTGTAATTTACATGCCTGACTATCGCCCGATAACATCTGTCCTTAGAAACATTCCGGTAATATTCCTCCGGAATCTCCGCAAAATACAGGTGATTGTAGAAAATCCTGCCCTTCTCTTCCTCATCCAGCCCATTCATCTCTATCTTGCGGATTTTTATATTCTCATCCTCCATAAAATACCGGAAATCACACGATCGTTCCTTTGCTTCGTGAAAAATCGTAACACGGGAATTCATAATCAGAAGCTTGGCCGGGTTGCGCATGATATACTTGACCAGCGCCAGCAGTTCATTTTCTTTCGTCTCCTGCATTTTAAAATAATGCTGTCCCAGGCAGTCATCAAGAACGATCAGTTCCTTCCGTTCCCTGTCGGCAGAGAGTGCACGTTTTAAATCTGCCAGTTCCCCATTGGTCGTATACCGTATCCGGTATCCTTCCGCCGCAAAAGCCAGCGCGAGCATCTTAGTCAACATGGTCTTTCCCACTCCCGGATCGCCCAACAGCATCAGCATATGCTCTTTTTCCAGAAGCTTTCTGCCTTCCTCGTAATATTTTGTCTTCACAAAAAGCTTCTGTTCCTTTTCAATCCGATAGAAAAAGGCATCACAGTCGATCGCGATATCCTGATTGCCAAGCCGTTCTAAAACACTGGTCGATTCCAGCCACAGCTTATAATGCCGTTCCAGAATATCAGCGTTCTCTTTTTTATGTAGAAAACGGTCAATCTCCATCAGATCCACAACCGCTTCCGCATCATCCATATAATCTGAAAAAAGCTGATAAATCTCAGAAATATTGCATGCCGTCAGCTTTTTCCCACAGCAAACATAATAATGCTGCGGCTGTTTCTGTTTTACCTTCGGGAGTTCTTTCTTTAAGCTGGAGAGCAGTGTGGGGTAAGGGCTGTCGATATAATGTTTCACCTGCACCATATGTTTTCCTGACAGTTTTGTCTCTGTAATGTCTACACCGCCATCCCTTCCGGGCGCAAAACAGCGAAGCGGACAGCCGATCTTCCGCTCCATGATATCCCGGCACAACAGTTCAAATTCAAAGTCCGATAAATTTGCATAATGAAACATAATGGTACTTTCCCTTGTCTTCTGTTCTCGAATTATCAGACAGACACATCCTCTATTAGAAATACCTGTCTATGGAAGTATTATAAACCAACTTACATTTGATTGTCCACTGTACGAAATCACGAACCAATATAGCCAAATTTTTAAAGAACAGACTTTATATTCCCTTTAATCTTAATATGCATTTAGTTCCTGATATAAATTCTTGGCATATGAATCCGTCATTCCACTAATAAAGTCTGTGATCATCAGCATGCGTAAATACAGATTATATCCTTCGTCGTTGGTTTTTGCTTTTTCATAATCCGCCTTAAGATTATCAGGTATGAGACTGCATAGTTTTTTCTGAAATTGATGATTTTTATATTCTTCTTCTGTTTCATCCATATAGATTACCGCATAAATAAAATCGTCCAATAATGTAGAAATTATTTTTTTTGCAGACAATTCCAGTTTCACTATCTCCGGCTGCTCATAAACAAACTCCACCATCGCATTTTTAAAAATCTTCATAGATTTTTCGTGAAATGTTCCCTGTATTAGTTCACGCTGAAACTCCCCATTCATAATGCTCTTATAATTTCGTGAAAAACTATATGTAACACAATACATAAACCAGCCACGTGCATAATCCATCCAGTTCTGAAAAGCTATCATCTCGCTTTCCTCATCCTGCACATTTTCCAAACGTCTTTCCAAATCTTTAATTAAAAGCTGTGCTTTCTCATCATCTTCCAAATTGCCTTTGAAATATGCAATGAACTCTTTCAAAGAGAACATTTTCTTTTTTAGTGCATCTTCCAGATCTGCCGTCGAATAGGCAATATCATCTGCTGCTTCCATCAAAAAAGTAAGTGGGTGACGCGCCACATTCTTCTCATCAATCCATGTTCCTGTCTCTTTACTTACTTTTTCAAATGTTTCCTGCTCCGCGAGGTAATATCCTAACTTATGTCTACGTATATCAGGATCTTTTTTATTTGTAACATGTAACGAATCCGTAGGATATTTTATCAAAGCTCCAATAACCCCTGTTGTCAGATTAATTTCATGGCTCTTGCCCTTGTTTCTGATTTTTGATAAAATCCTAAGCGCCTGCGCATTACCCTCAAAATTCTTCAGGTCACTCTGCATCTGTTCTGTCAAAAGTTCTCTAATCGCAATTTTCTTGTAACAAAATTCTTCCTTCTGAAACTCATTTTTAAACCAATCGCCTATCACAACTTCACCGAAATGACCAAATGGCGGATTGCCCAAATCATGCAGCAAACCAGCGCAGGATAGAACCTCTGGGATCTTTTCAACTAATTTATCTTTTCCATCTTTGTTTTTAAAATCATCTGGCAAATAACCTGTCGCATTTCGGGTAATCATAATTCCCAATTGTCTGGCAATGGTTGAAACCTCCAAAGAATGTGTCAATCTTGTTCTCACAAAATCACTCTTATCCAGTGGAAACACCTGCGTTTTATCCTGCAATCTTCGAAAAGCTGCACTTGAAATAATTGCTTTGTAATCCTTCTCCAGATCATCCATAGGATACTTGGCAAAATCCTCTGGTTCTACTTCTCTCTTTACTTGTGTTTCGGTAGATAACAACTGCTCCCAATTCATTCGTATCTCCATTCATTCTTCTCCCTTCCTGTATCTTTTACTTCTACTCCAATGCATTTCAAAAGCTAAACAGTTCTTTCTACGTTTATCGTACCACTTCTCAAGTGCCATTTCAACTGCGAACGTAATAAGTATTTTCTAATTATTCGCAATCGATCTGAAAGAATCACACTACGTTTCATTGTACATTAAAACAGGCAGGTCTTTCGACCTGTCTGTTTACTATCTTTTTATTCATTTGTAATACCAGCAGTAAAACGCATAAATCCATATATCTCTGAATAGTTAAATATTACTGTAAATATCGCAACGATCCTAATAGCCTGCAAATATACTTTTTTTGTTATTGTTTGTTTCAATTACAGATGTTCTTTTTCTGTTTTTTAATGCTTCAAACAATAAAATTAAAAACCATGTCAATAAAATCAGTATATATACATACCATACACTAAACCACCATGGTTCATATTTGAATAATACCGTATGTTCTCCTTCCGGTACTTCTACAGACATAAAAATATCATAGACATCTACAGCTTTCTTTGTTCCATCAATATATACATTCCACCCCGGATAATTTTGCTGTGAAAATATAAATCTGCATGCATCAAAATCTCCCTGGATAGATACATTATTTGTATTCCATTGTACTGTCTGTATCCCTTCACAGACCTCCATTTCATCATTATCCTGCGTCACCTGCCAAAAAACAGAGGTATCGGCCTCCCGCTCATATATATAATAGTTATTTTCACTATAAACCAGCTTAAAGCCTTCAATTTCTTTCTGTTCCTTACTAATTACATATTTTACGCCAAGATGTCTTATATTTTCGGAAGAAAGGCTCCAGTCGCGGCATAAATAATCATAATAATCAATTCCCAACGTAGCTCTCTGTGAATCTGTCGTAAAAAGCTCAGGATACACATTTCCAATATTAGCAGGCAGTGTGTCCTTCCCATCATTATAAATTCTTATCTGCCTTCCACTATCTTCAAATACCTGCTCCAAATACTTAATTGCATCTGTTTCTTCATAATTCTCCTCAACCCAAGCATATTTTTCATAATTGACCTTATTAAAATCGTACGCACTCACACATAGTATACAAGTTATAAAAGCGAAAAAAACTACGGATATGGTTTCTTTCACAACTGGCTGTGCTTTTATTTTCACTACACATCTGCTTATCTCATCGTATCCTATCGCCGCAAGAATTGCTGTTCCTATGTTTGTCAAATACAAATAGCGAATTGGTTCACGGATTGTACTAAGCAGAGGCAGTCTGCAAATCCAAAGTCCAATTCCTGAATTTTGTCCCAATGCACATATCAAACCTAATATTGTGATACTGATCGAAAATTTCCACAACTTATCTCTAAATGCAATAAAACTTACTACCAAAAGAATACAGCCCAATAAAGAAATATACATAGAGCCATATTCTATAAGAACTTGTTTGCTGTCAAACAAATTTATCAAATCTTTAAATTGTATAACATACAATTTGTAAGCCTCAAGAGGAACCGCTTCATTTCCCTTTAAAGGTGCCTCCAATCCAATCCATCTATAGCACCTTGCAATATATTCATAGCTTGCAACCAACTGTCCAAATACTGCCATAATACAAATAATCCCTGCAAAAATCAGCAAAGATATATTGCGTATAATACCACCTTGTTCTTTCCATTCTTTTCTCTTATACTTTGAAAAGAATAACGTCCAAATACCCACGCATATAACATTATGTAAAAAAGGCTGCATATGACCGGCCAGAAATGAAACTCCCAGCAAAATACCGGCAATAAAAATATTGATATTTTCATACCATTTTTTCTGGCTCTCATATGCCCGTTTCAAATATACAATAATCAAAGGAATCCATATCATTGCCATAAATATATTTGCCTGTGCAAATACTCTCTTGGAAATGCCGAGCATTGAAAACACAATACCGCCAATAAACGCAGACGCACCGCTTCTGCCATGCTCTTTTATACATAAATACATAAAAAATGCTGCTAAAACAAAATGTATATAAATATATATATTTACACTATTGAGTGAAAAATTCTGCACAACAAGGGAAAAGATAATATTGAGTGGATAAAATGGTGCGGTCTGCAATTCTCCAATAAAAGAACTTCCTCCACCCGGCTGAAAATCCCACAACGCAATCTCATGATTATGTATTGCCGCCCATTGTTTGTATAACCATGCATATGTCTGGGTTAAATTATCATATCCACTAAGGTATGTACTGCCCTTCGATATAATTCCCGCAAATATAACTGCAACCAAACACGCATATATAACCAAAACAGATAAATTATTATCAACTATTCCCTTGATTTTCTCTTTCATTTTCCTTCTTCCATTCATTTCTTTATAATGTCAATTAGCCACATTGTAACAATGTGGCTAAAAGTACGTTTCTACTTTATATCCTTAAATTGATTATGGCATCTTATAAGTTCCATCTCAAAGTCCTGCCGATTTTTCTGCGCGATCGTTTGAAGCTGCAAACCTGAAAACAACGACAGTATTGCCGCAATCACTGTAAATCCACATACAATCAATGTCGGAAAATTTTTTACCAACCCAGTCTGTATGTAGGCATACAGCACCGGTATAAAGAAAATCAATGCAAGTACAAACAATATAAATGCGATAATTCCAAAGAAATTTAGTGGTTTATAATTTTTGAACAACCGTGCAATCGTTTTGAGCACTTTTATTCCATCACTATATGTATTTAACTTAGACTCGCTTCCCGCCGGTCGGTCTCTATATTCAATCACAAGATTTTCAACATATAAATTTTTGTCCAGTGCATGAATACTCATCTCTGTTTCAATCTCAAATCCCCTTGACAATACCGGGAACGTCTTGACAAACTGATAACTGAATGCGCGATACCCGGTCATAATATCCTTAATATCAGATTTAAATAATGCATTGATTGACCAACGCACTAATGAATTTCCAAAATTATGAAACGGGCGCTTATTTTCTTCAAAATAAGTCGATGACAATCGGTCACCGACTACCATGTCTACATGCTTATTTAAGACCATATCTGTCATCTTTCTGCCATACTCTGCCGGATAAGTGTCATCACCGTCCACCATAATATAACATTCAGCATCAATTTCGCGAAACATTCGGCGAATTACATTTCCCTTTCCCTGCTGATATTCATGTCTTACTACAGCTCCTGCCTTTTCAGCAATCTCAGCTGTATTATCCGTAGAATTATTATCATACACATAAATAACTGCTTCTGGCAATGCTTTCCTGTAATCGTTTACGACCTTCTCAATCGTTTTACTCTCATTATAACATGGTATCAATACTGCCATCTTGTCCATTTTCATAGTTCTCCCTTTACTTTTTATCAAAACACACCGCTTGCTTCTTCACTATGTGTCGGTTTTCTCACATGCATCGGCGGAAACTCCATAAAATCGCCATAATGCATATTCAAAAAAGCCTTATAATTCTGTGGTGCCATCACTGTCATGTTTCCCAACGGCAGTCTTATACCTTCTCCGAACCATTCCTGCTTGAATTTCCACGGGATGCAATAAATAAAACCATTAGATTCAAAATAATTCTTACAATTTTTATTACGATTCCATTTGCGCACCCATTCATAACATCCAAAAATCCAGGAAAGCGGTATCATCTTCCCGATTGATGTTAAAATTTTTACCATCCTCTGTGTTTTGTCATCACGATTTGTATATTCCTGTTCATTTATAAATGCACGATGTCCCATTCCGAGCCCATATAGTCCACGAATAAATTGTGTCTGAAACGTGTGGTATTTTTCATTATCTGATGCATTATCCAATACATAAATATCCATTGGCATATGATTTTCAATATCTTTTCTGCCTTTCCCATGGATCTTACGGAATACATTTACAGGTATTTCTTCCTTCATGTAAACAATTCTTGTCATATAATCCAAAAATGAATGGTTCCCCATCTGATTATAATTCAAAAACATAATATCTTTTCCAGTTCCCCATTCTTCATCTACATGTTGAAGCAAAATATCAAAATCTTTTCTCGGCATCGCAACATCCACATCATCATCCCACGGAATGAGATCACCATGGCGTACCGCGCCCAATAAACTCCCGCAGATCAGATAGTAATGCAAACCATATTTTGTGCAGACCCGGTCAAAATCTGTCAAAAGAATCTTTAAAATCCGATGTGCGTTATCTAAATATTCCTGTGTAGCCAATCCTACATTATTTACATCGAAAACTTCCTCATACATTCCCTCGTTTGTAAGTGGAATCTCTTTGAGCAATTCTCCTTCCACAGAAATCCTTAACATAGAACCTATCCCTGCAAGAAATTGAGGCACATAATACACCATTTTCAACCCGCTGTTGCGAATTCCTGTATCTTTTAAATACACTGTGTTTTCCGGCGCTGTCCATGTACCATTTTCTTCTGGTCCGTAAAATCCCTTTAATGCGTGATAATTCCAATCTCCCTTATAGGGAAAGTCAAGTTTTGACAATACATACGGGTCTTTTTCATAAGTCATTCCATCATGTTCCGAGTGTACTGCTCCCAGATAGCACAAAAGGACACCCAGATCTCTGGTGTCCACACTTTTCCCTTCTTTGCTCGGATTATACGTTTTTGTAACATCAATCTGGATTCCATATCCCATGGAATCATATAAGTATTCTTTTGACATATTTCTGTATCCAATCTTTCTGTATCTTTTCAAATAACCTATGCAGCTTTATCACTATAGCTGCATAAACTCATCATACTCCGCAAGCACCTCTTCAGTCTGTCCTAACTTCATAAATTTTCCATCATTGATCCAAAGCACATCATCGCAGAACTTCTTTAACGTATCTGTTGCATGAGATACAATCAATACTGTGCGATTACTAAGCATTAATTCTTCCATCTTCTTATAGCTCTTTTTGCGAAAATGCTCATCACCAACGCTCAACACTTCATCCACCAACATAATATCAGTATCCAATATTGCTGTTACCGCAAATGAAAGCTTAGAATACATACCGCTGGAGTATGTTCGCACCGGACGCTCAATAAAATCTCCTAATTCAGAAAATTCAATAATTTCTTCCATATGTTCTTTTACATAGTCGAGAGAACAACCCAAAAGCATACCTGACTTTAATATATTTTCCCTCCCAGTATTATTGGGGTTAAATCCAATACCAATTGCCATCAGAGAAACACGGTTTCCCTTTGTATCAATCCATCCTTCATCTGGTCGGAAGATTCCAGCAATAGATCGAAGAAGTGTTGTCTTTCCAGATCCATTCCTTCCGACAATACCAAGAATTTTTCCCTTTTCCACCGAAAAAGAAACATCATCTACCGCTCTTACAATATCTGCACGCTTTACGTCCTTTTTCAATAAAGCCTGATGCATTGACATATGCATTAGATTTTTATAATCTATACTGACATGATTGACTTCCAGTGCAGTTTCACCCATAAACAGCCTCCCCTATTATACGATTTTCACATAACCATTCTCGTTCTTATATACAATATGAACACCTACACAGCACAAAACAAGCGAAATAAGGAACCACACTCCTATCAAAGGTACGTTTGCTGCCGTGTTATAAAGCAGCGCATTCCGCATGGTGTCTATAATCATTGCTATCGGATTCAGACACATCATCAGCCCATTCAATGGTTCATGTAATGTAGTCATCATATTATAAAATACACCAGATAAAAACATTAACATATTCAAAAGTATACTAACCGCATAGGAGAGATCATCCACGTAAACTCCAAAATGCATGAAAATCATTCCTAACCCAAATGCCAGTAATATCATTACTGCATATGCAGGTATTATCCAAAAAATGTAAATTCCAACATGTACGCGGAATATCAACATCATACCGACCAACACAATCATAGAAAACAAAAGTTTAAACAAATTCAAAATCATATTAGATAACAATAAAACAAATTTCGGTATATACACCTTCGTTATAATATCCCTGCTGCTTCTGATTTGCTTTACACTATGATTTACCGTTTTTGCAAAGAAATTCCACATTAACAATGCCGAAAAAACAAAGGTCGGGTAATTTTCTATAGAATTTCCCATAAGATTGCCAAATACAATGACATACACGAGCATGCTGAAAAAAGGCTCCAACAACCACCATAAACGATTCAGATAAGAGTTGGCAACTTCTGCCTTCAAATCTGTTTTTGCAGCATACACCATATATTGTCCATATTTTTTGATATCGCTAAAAAACTTCTTTACTTCAAATATTGGACCATGGTTATCCCAATTATTCTCTGTCCTCTTTTCAATCACTGCACTTGTTGCAATAGCAGCAAACGCTACAATGACTGCCCATAATTCCATCAAAATCAAACGTTCCTGTAAAAATGTAGATGACATTTTTTGTAACATTTCCACATAGTCTGTATTCATGTTCATTTTTACATTTCGATCACCTGTAATCTTTGTACAACCTGGCACTACAGAAACTGTTCCATTATCCACACTTTCAATATAAGAAGCGAACTCCCCATAGTTCATTTCTTTCAATAGGACAGACTTCATTGTACCATATATCCTGACTCTTATGATTTCAGTTTCTTCTTTACCGGTTATTTCAATATGATTGCATGTTCCATTAGCAATTGCATCACTTCCAACTTTCTCAATATAGCTTCCTTCTGCAGTTGTAATCTTTAATTGTAAATTCCGATTTCGAAATGGATATAAGGCTATTCCGGCGATTCCTAGCAGAAACAGAATTACCAGAACCCATCGACTTATCTTAGAAGCTGTTCGTTTCTCTTTCATTTTCTTCCTCACTCACTTACTTCTGTTCCAATGACTTTGTAATCGCCGCTTTAATCATTGTAGAACTTGTACTTTTTGTATATGGGAAAAATTCAATATTTGATCCAACCCGCTGTAATGATTTTTGATCTTCTATCCAATATGGGTTTCCAGAATAATCGTCCCCCGAAAACAGACAGTCAAAGTGATACAAATTCCACGCCTTCATCTTTTCGTGATTCTCATCTGTAACTTCAACCACCTGGTCTACATACCGAATAGCCTCTAAGATCTGCTTTCTCTCTTCAAACGGAATATACGGCGGATTTTTCTTAAATTTTACTACCAATTCATCCGATAATGCGCCTACTATTAAATAGTCACAACGCTCCTTTGCTCGGCGTATCAAATTTAAATGTCCCACATGGAACAAATCAAATACGCCTGCCAGATAGCCAATCTTATATTTTTCCATTATTCCCTCGATTCTATCATTATCCACACAACAACCTAGACATTATACCCATTTTCTGCAAGATAATCAACATAAGATTTTTGTGCATCAAATAAAGCCTTATGATGCGGTATCCGCTCTTCTTTCTTTGGATAAACCATATAATTTATTCCATAATCTAAACGAAGTATGTTTTCGTATCCACATGGAATACATATTTCAGTATCCTCGAATTTTGCTTTTATCAGAAATTCAAAGTCCAAAGCGTCATACTCTATTCGCTCCTGATTTCCCCAATATCGGGTTAATACCGCAATCTTTGTTGATACTTCCCCGCCAAAATTAACAAGCGTATCATGTAGTGCTTCACATATCTCTTTTCTGGAAAAAATCTGTGCCATCTTCCCGTAACAGCCTTCCTCCTCTTTAGAAAGTTCACACAAAATACGCCTTTCCGGATAGCTCTGCTTCATCAGTAACCGTTGATAATGTGTTATTTTTTTATATTGAATTTTTCGCTGTGCCTCATCCAAAAGCACCTCATCCAACGGGAAAATATCTATCCAGATGCCCTGATTGCAGTTGTGTCCACGATTCCGTTCTTCAATCCCCGTCGTTCTGTTATCTCTAAGTTTTGCATATCCTCCATAGAAGCATTCCGGGTCACTTTCCGGTGTCTGCAGGAAATAGAACCCTGGCAGACAATGCGGTGCCACCTCCATAAATTTGTCATAATCCACCCGAGGCATCGCAATATCCATATCATCGTCCCACGGAACATACCCTTTATGTCTCACAGTCCCCAGTAATGTTCCATAAAATGCACAATAGGAAATATCATTTTCTTCACAGATCCTAATAACTTCCTTAAGCAATTCTAGCTGCGTTTTCTTTATAGCATTAAGCCGATAATCTCTCTTGTAAAGTTCAATCGTATATCTTTTTCGCTCAATTCCATAAGTTCCATCAAATTTTTTTGTGACACGCTCCATGTTGTTATTCTGAAGAAATTTTATATGTTTGTCTATCTCCCGTCTGTCTACACTTGCCCACTTATAAAAAGCTTCCAAGGTGTTATAATTCCGATTATCTTCTACAAAAGCAGCCTCTTCTCTCTCAAATATATTCCATAAGTTATTTAACTGATATCGGTCTTTAAAATACTGTAATGGAATTCGAGACTCCGCTTCTGGAATATATATGTAAGTATACCGAAGCGCTCTAAACAATACATATTTTGCTGGGCAATTTTCTTTCACAAATTCCTGATCATAAAACAAAATTTGTCCGTCCACATAAAAACAATTATAAGGAATCATATCAATATATGCTTTTTTTAGAACAATTCCAAATTCTTCTTTCGATATCCCATCCCCTTTAAGATTACATACTTCAAACGGTACCTGTTCAGATGACTGCTGGATTTTTTCATATAAAGCATCAAAAACCGCTTCAACCTTATCAGTGTTGTTCTGAAATTGAACTTTGAGGTAATTTATAAGCGTAGGGTTTTTCATATATGGCATTTGAATTTCATTTCGCTCACAGTTAATCGTCTGCTCTACACATGCAATTCCGTGTTTTTGCAGTTCTTTTGCATTATTATATATTAGCTCAAGGCTTTCCTTTCCCGCAGTATATAAAGCTTTTTTTCTTACACTTCCATCTTGATCAATTACTGTAGCAAAGCCATGCTCTTCTCCACGATCTGTCGATAATGCAGCAAAAATCGTCTGTGAAACCTGTCCATTTTTACTACATTCCACCAAAAAAGAATTAGCAAATACAGAATATACCCCATTTTCGATCAACGCGTCACTAATCTCGTCTTCTAGCGCAATCAATGTCTTCCTATCCACATAATAAGGTATTACCCTGTCACGTATACTTTTCATCGGAAGATATTCATCTGTATAAATAGCCTGCGGCAGTTTTTCATCGGGTGCCGGATAATATAATTTCCAGCCCAAAATTTCTTTTGTATCTTTCAATATTTCTATAACATTATTTCTTGTGAGCCTGTCCTTATGATCACTTTCCCGAATTCCCACAAATGGTTCATCTGATAAGCTATCCGGAACACCACATAAATATTTCATTCCAAGCCTGTTTTCACAACAAAACAAAAGCCGCCCTCTCTCCGATAAAAGAGGCAACACCTCATATAGCAATGCCCTCATTTGTTCTCTTGTCTGAACACATTGCTCTACAATGACATAATCATAAGTAGTTTTCCTTTTTTTCAAATCCGAAATATGCTCATCTAAAACAATAAGATTTTTATATCTTTCTCCACGCTTGCGAATATATTCTGCTCTTGTTATTTCTTCTTCAGCAACAACCACTTTGTTTATACTTCTGCAAAGCAGATCTACCATCGCCCCGTATCCATTACTGATATACAGACAACTGGCATCTCTGTTAAATTCATACCAATTAAATAATCCCTCTCTCATCGTACTCAACTGGTAGAAAGCTGGCCATGATGCATTGTGCAAGTATTCAACATGATCCTTTTTCTCTCCCAGGGAAATAATGTCTTCCACCTGCTTAATTCTTTCCATCACGGCTTACCTCCACTGTTATTGAATAATTTGTTCAATATGATTGCGTTTTTTTCTCCAATCATCCATCAAAACTAAATGATTTATGACTGCATTTTTGTCAACAACGTCAACTCTTTTTCCAACCGCAAATACCCGGTCTACAAATTCATTTGATATTGCCCCCTCGATCGGCAAGACAAGTTTCAGAAACTCTTGAAGGAAATCAACACATGCGTCTTGCATGCAAGACACATATTTCAATTCTCTTTCCGAACGATCCTGATAAGAGAACACCGGGTTTCCGTTATCATCAAAGTAATTGACAGATGGTTCTAACGATGTGATAAATGTTTCCATAATTTTAAATCTCTGTAAAAAGGAAGCTGTATTCTCCTTAAACATTGCCTTCACGTCCACATTCCTCTCATCCTCAGTCCCGTTCCATCCAGCGTAAAATCCCTTTATCTCAAACGGTGCCATTCTTGCCAATGCCTTTTGCGTTGTTCCAGAAGAAACAAAATCCATAAATGCATACGTTTTTCCTATCTCAAGTCCAATATTCCCCATGTACTTAAAATAATTGCGTTTTGCTAAGTCCGCTCTTTTAAATATCGCCTCTGCATGCGCCCACACATATTTATGAATGCTGTTTCCATATACTTCTTCTTGATATGACAATATATCCCGTGATTCCAGTCCAAAACGTTCCCTCATCATCTTCTTAGGCGGCATTCCATTTGAAATATCAATAATCATGTTAATAAATGCTTCATTATTAATTCCTGTCATCACAGCCGCTTTTCTGGACGTATAAAAATATATGCCCTCCGGTACAGACATATCGTTGTACGCTTCTCTGGTCATACAGTACAATGTCTGCATCAAATAACCATCTCTTGCCGCAAACAAAATATTATCTACTGCCTCTTTTTTTATTGTCTCATACAACCATACCGCAAATTTTGATATTAATGGAGCACAGATTCCATACCCATAATCATATTCTTCCTGAAGTGCCACTCTTCCTTCATCCGTAGTCTCAACAAACGGGCTGTTAAAGAGCTTTGCAATTACTAACCCAAGCATTACACGTTCTTCCAATGTCTGCGCATAGTCAGTACACTCTGCAAATCCAGTTTTTCTGAAAAGTCCAACTCCACTTGAGATAAGAATATAATCAATTCCCGCCAATCCAGCACAGATTCCATCATGAATCTTATGGTCACCAATATGAAGATATTTTTCGTCCTGTACTTTTTCTTTATATAGTTCAAATAGACCCTGTAACTTTAATTGCTTGGCATCACATGACACAAAAAGTTCCTGATATCCGACAATTCCATTTTTGTCTAGAATGTCTTCCAGAACACATGCTGGAAGATACATATCTGTTATCAGCGAAACCTTCTTCCCGCTGGCAACACACTTTTTGAAAATCTCTACCATGTCAGTACGTGGCACCAACACCTCGTTCTCTATCTGTATCTCTAGTCTAATACATTCTTGAACCTGTTCATCTGATATCTTATATTTTTTTTGAAATTTTCCATAAATATCATAAATATTAGGATTAGAAAGTCCCAACGCCTCCTGTGCCGCAATTCTCTTCTTTTTAAAATTTCTTATCGCCCTTCCCTGTTTCTGCAACTCTCTCTCAATCAACTCAAATACGTCTTCAGGACGTAGTACTTTTCTCATAAGAAGCGTGTCAAAAATGTCAAAACTAACTGCATCATATTTTTCAGCAAGCTCAAGAAGATACCTTTTATCTGTTCTCTTACCTACAGCCAGCTCTGCTTTCTCACATATTTTCCCGAGATCCCTTCCTCTCAAATCATACAAAAATGCATGTGAACTATGGCAATATTCCATCAACTGTATAAATATATCCTGTCTTGCAATTAACTGTTTTGTCAGTATAACTGCATCTGGCTGATATAGCATTATTTCATCTAACGTTCCGCGTTGATTTTCAAAATCCATCTGCAGGATATCAAATTTACATGACGCTTTTCTTATAGCCCCTTCATTTTTACGGGAATCTCCATAAATAACAATTCTTTTACATTTTTGTCTTAACAAGGTCTCCCAGATATTATTACTCATATTTTTATACTTACCTCAATAACTGCTTACTTTCTTGCCTCAAAATATAATGGCAGATATCCTAAATATCCGTCACTTAGACCATAATACACTTTTCCGCATACATCATTAAATCCACACTGACGCAATGTTTCCAAAATGTCCCATCCAAAAATCTGACATACAATCATTGGACCGACTCCTGGAATGGCACTTTCATAATACCATTCTTCTGTCGTTGCCACCAAACCGTTGTCTCCCATCTCTGCACGCACAACAGTCTCCAGACTATTTCCATCAAAAGGGACTGTAAATATCAGTTTTCCCCCCGGTTGCAATACACGATATGCCTCCGAAAAGGCTTTCTGATATTCAGGCGTAAGTTCAAACACATCATTCGCCACGACCATAGAAAATGCCTGATCTCCAAAACTGAGTTCACATATATCCTCACATGATATTCCTGCAATCTCGCTCTCTTTGTTCCCTACGCCTGTATATTCAAACCCTGTTACAGTCTTTATATCTCTTACTGCACTCCGATATATTTCTGTATTTTGCTCATATAAAAGAATCTGGTCTCCCTGTACATAATTTTCCAATATCTTGTGAAAAACAAAACGTTGCCTACTATTGCACCCACAATTCGGGCAAATGAGTCTTTCACGCCAGTTAATTTTTCTTCTTCCATTCTCATGCTCTGCATTCTGATAATCTACCAAAAGTGGTTGCGGCGAATTGCATACCGCACATTTCCCATAGTAATAAAACGACTCTTTTCCTGTATTTTCATGTAATTCATTGATGCAGCGCTCAAAATTCCAATATGGGATAAATTTCATATATGCGTCTCGGAATTCCTCTGGACTATGAATTTCATATTCCATCACTTGCATTTCTTCATCACGAAAGAAGCAGTGTCTTACAATCTCCACTGCCTCTTCCATCTGTACACCCTGAATATACATTATATCTCTTCTCATTATCTGTTCTAAATGCTTTCGTTCTTCTTTTTTCACTGGGCAACTCCTGTTAACTAAACTCACTACTTATCCATATCTTCCTTTAAAACATCCATAGCATTCTTCAAGAGATAATGATTTTCTATCAACTTTCTCTCCCTTGCAGCATACTCTGCAAGCATATCATAATCTTCATAAAGACTACAGATCACTTCTGCCATTTTGTCAGCATCATTTTCAACAATCAGTGCCTTTTCCTCTGAACTAATTCCCTCTGCGCCAACATCTGTTGTAACAACGGGCACTTGATAATAGGATGCTTCCACAATCTTGCCCTTTACACCAGCACCTACTCGCAAAGGAACTACCGCCATCCTGCATGAGTTATACAGTTGTTCCAATTTCTCGTCGCTGACAAATCCTTCGACAATAATATTGTCACTAGCAAGATTCTTTATCTCTTCTGTCGGCTTGTTTCCAACAACATGCCATTTGATATCCGGATATTTTTCCAAGATTATCGGGAATATTTCATTTGCGAACCACAATACTGCATCAATATTAGGCGGATGACCAAATCCTCCTACATATAAAATATCTTTGCGTTCCTGGAAACTCAGTGTATTTTTTTTGTATATGTCTTCAAAAATATACAGTGGTATATTGCGTATTGGTTTGTCAGGATATATCTTCTGCATATACTTCTGCTCAAAGTCACCTACTACATGTCCAACATCTGCTTTTTCAAACAATTCCATTTCAATCGGCTTCCATTTTTTTGCCTCAAGTAATGCATCCTCATCTCCCGTTAGTTCATACTGTCTCTGTAGACGGATATGATGCAGGTCATGAGCAAAATAAAAAATTTTGGCATTTCCATAACGCTTTACCAGGTCAATATATTTGATTGAAATATGAGGTCTCTGCAAATAAACCACATCAAAATATTGCAGATTTTGTTGCATCCATTCTTCTATATGCATTTTATAGTAAGATCCATATAGAATTTCAACCCCCATTTTCAATAGTTCCTCCGTGTAAGGAACCGAATACGCAAAGTTGTCTCCGATAAATGTAACCTGCATTCCCATGCGCAAAAATGCTTTAATATACATATATGTGCATCTTCCGCCGGCGTCATGATCGTGCTGTGGAACATAGTGATCTACTACAAGGATATGCTTTTTATGTCTGCTGCGATCTTTTGCAATAAATACATTTTTCCCATTCTCAAAATGATCTTTTGCCAATATATCTTTCCATTTTTCAAAGAATTTTTCTTTATTTGCAGCCTGATATGCCTTTTGACCGCTTGAAATATCAGTCCCGTTAGATACACCTTCGTAATGCACTACCACAGAAAATGGATTGTATACCACTTGGTATCCATGTTTCCTCACTTCAAACGCCAAATCCGTATCCTCATAATAAGCAGGTGCAAACCGTTCATCAAATCCTCCAATTTTCTTCCATAGTGCAGTACGGATCATAATTGCTGCTCCCGAAATATAATCCGTCTCTTTTACATAATTATAAATTGGTGCACCTGCCACTTGTCCATATCCAAAATTCCATGCAGACGCATCGCGCCACACAATACCGCCAGCTTCTTGCAATCTTCCATCCGGATAAATCAGTTTGGAGCCAACCATGCCAATCTTTTCGTTCTGTTCGATTAATGTTACCAGTTCCCTCAACCATCTAGGCTGCACATAAGTATCATTATTCAAAAATAAAATATACTTTCCCGATGCTTGCTCTGCTGCATGATTGCAATTGCGTAGAAATCGAAGATTCTTTTTATTACGAATTACCTTTACCCCGGCTACTACTTCATTTATATATCTTGTTAAATCTGTTGAACCGTCATCCGCAATAATAATTTCATAGGACACTTTACCTGTATTCTGTAAAATGCTATACAAGCAATTATATGTATATAAAAATTGATTGTATACAGGAATAACTATAGAGACATCGGGCTGTTCATAAATTGGAAATTCCAATTTTTTCAGTCGCTTTATCTTTTCCTTATCTGAAACTTCTTCATCCTCTTTCGTACAATAGTAAAATGGATCTAATAATTCTAAACGAGCAATACTTTCATATAAAGAGTCGCTTCCATATTTTATAATGTCATTTACTTTGCCACCTTCATACCACTTCTGAATCTGTTGAAATATTTCATAATAATCAGAAGATTTTCTTAATGAGTCTGCCTTTTTCAGCAGAAAAATATCTACCCCATTAACTAATGGGCACAATCCATCTGTAATCTCGTCTTCCCCTACGTGAAGCCACTTTCTATTTTCTCCATCCATAACGCGAAAAAGTCCCGTGTGTTTCATACACCCCAAATCTTTCGCACTAATAATTTTATCAAACAAATTAATATGATGCTTCTCTAAAAATTTCTGAATTTCTTCTTCTGAAAAATATAAGTCTGATATCGCCCATATAGTTTTGCCACTCTTTTTTGCCTGGTTCAAAATTTCTATCATTCTTTCATCAACAATAAGCCCTTGAATGACATACTGCTTTTCTTTCTCCAATAACAGGTCTGTCTGCTCACCTGTTAGTTTTAATGCCCCCCCTATTTCTGAGTAAATATCATCAAGCTGGTTATTTTTTTCTCTCCGAAGGAATTTTGTTTCTACACGCTTTCTTGTATCCACAAACTCCATCGGAGAAGAAATAAATGCGGCATACTCCTTAGCAATTCTCCACCAGATTCTCTCCTTAAATCCAACCTTAGCATTAAATACCGTTTGAAACAAATCAATACTGATAATGTCATGTTCTTCAATCTCTCTCTCCAGAGTTTCTACGTTTCTCTGGCACAAGCTACACAGATGGTCTTCCAGCTTGTAAAACAGTTCAAACAAATCATTTCCATACATATCGTACACTGCAATATGGTTGGCATGACAAAACAGACAGATTCTATTGTAAATCTCCCTTAAATTTCTAATCTGCGATGCTATAACGACCGCATCTACTTTTAAAGTAATCAGATCTTCTATGTTAAGATTCTTTTTCCCAAAAATGTATGGATCAGTTACTAACTTTTCCATAACACCCACAATCTGTAATTGCGGATATTCTTCTATCACTTTTTTAGCATTCATTCCTGTCCCATACAGTACAATTCGCTTCCCCTGTATTTTTGGAATAAATTCTTCAAACTTTTTTAATCGAAACTCTAATTCCAACATCAGATTATTTCCCCTTATGATTTCTTAATTCCCTTCACAATTGCCTGAAAAATACGTTCATTATAACGTGTCACAAATTTCCTGCAACATTTCTGTACTCTTGCAACCTTTTCATCATCCGTCAAAAGCAATACCAGTTTATCAACAAATTCGTCTGTATTATGTGCTAACAAGAATGCCTTTGGCTCCTTGCCTTCACGGTACAAACCTCTTGCTCCGCTTTCTGTCATAACCATTGCTTTTCCATATGCCATTGCTTCTATGCTTTTAATAGGAAGTCCTGTACCAGATAGCATTGGATTTACCACAACTCTTGCCTCGTCATATACGTCTGTCAGATCATCCACATATCCCACTTTGGTATATAATTCTGATGCTTCTACCGAATTGCTGACATCCCCGGCAATCAGGAACTCTGCCTCCGGCACTCTTTTCTTTACCTTTTTCCATATATCGTTTAAATAATATTGTAGCGCTTCTCTGTTTGGATCATTGTTTGATCCTACAAACAGCACTTTTCTGTTCTGTTTTACTTCTGTATGTTCTGCTGTCTCAAAATAATTTCCAATCGTTAAAACCCGGCGTCTGTTTCTGACCTGTTTTGCAAAATACCTTCTTTCATCTTTCTGAATTGCAAGAATAATATCTGCACGCAATAATCCCTTGCGTTCCTGGTGCTTATTTGTATAAAAAGTTTTCGGTTTTACGCCAATATCATAATACATATATGCTCTGTCAGCCAAAATATCATGTGTGTCAATAATTTTGGTTACTTCCTTGCCCAGCTTTGTCAATGCTTTTGACATAAATACATATTCGACCATTACATAATCAAAATGTTCCCGACTATGCAATTTAGCAACAAAATCATCTAAACCATTCGGAAACATATCATCTATCATATATGGAATTGGATACAAACGTAGTGCCTTAATTGGCAGTTTTTCCCGCAACTCTCCTCGCTTCACTGCCAAATAAGGCTTTTTTCTGTCAGAATCAAAAAAATGAACCTTGTTTGGCATCTGCTCCTTTGTGCTCATATATCCCACACGATCATTTGAAATTACAATCTGTACTTCAAATCCGGCTTTTTCCAATAATTTTACTAGATTGTACATACGTTTGCGGCTTCCATTGATCACCGGACAAATCGGTGCATTTGTGACCATCAATAATTTTTTCATCGTTTATCTCCAATCTTAGAATTTGCAGGAGCTCTTTCCCATCTTTCCGATATAAAAATCGCAGATACCTCTCAGCACATATGGAATATACTGTTTGTCATTCGCCCCTGCTTTGTATACTTTCTGTTCAAAAATCTCTTTCGCAATCTTATGATAACTTGTCCGCATTATATCTTTATGTTTTTTCATTAAATATAACCGATTTCTGGTAAAATAGTATTCTGTCAAAATATTTTTCTTTCCTGCATAACTCCCCCCCACTTTATGCCAAAGAGAGGATGAATAAATATATCGCATCTCCACGCCTGCTTTTCTAAACCGTAAAGACATGTCATCATCATCATAGTACATAAAATATTTTTCATCCAAACCGCCGACACGTTTTATTACCTCAATTGGAATTAACATGCAACAGCCCGACACAAATGTAATCTCATGACACAAATCAAAATTTTCCTTTTCAAGGCGTTCATCATGATATTGTGCATGACATCCTGTCTCATAATTTAAATCCCCACCACCATACCATATATCAACTTTATCTCTTGTACTATATATTTTGGGTGAAACAACCCTTTCCCCCTCTGAATATTTGACTAGTTCTTCTATCAGATTGTTATCTAGGACTGTATCTATATTAAGTAGCAAAACATAATCTGCTTTCTTTCTTTTCGCATATTCAATTCCAATATTACATCCACGCGCAAACCCCACATTTTCTTTTTTAATAATGGTCTTTGCTTCTGTCCATGTATTTTTGAAATATTCTGCTGATCCATCAGTCGATGCGCTGTCTACAAATACAATTTTATAGTTTGTATATGTCTGTTTATGCATACTGTCCATAAAATCATCCAAATATTTCATGCCATTATAATTCACTAAAACAATATAAACAGATTTACTCATTTTTTTACCTTTTCAAATCATTATTTTTTGGTAATTATCCGGTATCTGGATTATCGTTCCAAATATCTTGCAAAAATTATCTATTTCTCCCACTATCTCTTTCCCGTAACTATCACGATTGATCAACTTTGCCATTGAGATTGCTGGTATATTCCAAAACAATTTTGCAGTAACTAATGTAGTTGTTGTAATTCCCACAATACACTTTGGTTTAACATCCAATCCTGCCAAAATGCTCTCAAGCGGAACATCATTTCGTATATCAACTTCACACCCTAATTTGATATATTTGTCAATATTTTTTTCTCTCGGATGTGGCTTTATAATAATCCGGTAACCCTCTTCTTTTAATTTTTCAATCAAACGTTCCAACTCACGCATATCTGCATTATCCAATATGTGCTTCTGTTCTCCGTATGTCTGCGTGCATATAATTACGCTCTCCTGATAGTTTTTAAATGCATTGCAATCATATATATGTTTCGTTCTCTGCAATGTCCATTTAAAGTACCTAATAGCCCGCCTGTTTTTCACAAAAAGATTTCCACTTTTAATAAACAGCGTATTTTGTATCAATTCGCCTCTCCTAAAAAGCATAGCCTCACTATAGCGCTTTTTCCATGTCCGCATACTAATCTGATTCCAGATAGCAATCACATCTCGCGTATGTAAGTCTTCAAACAACCACCCTTTCCAGTCGCGCATATAAGTTGCCAGTCCTTCTTCTATTACTATATGAACAAGATTCTTTCGCACCCCCTCGTTATATAACATAACTGAAAATTCCAGCTTCGGCATTACCGGACGAAGTATATAAAATTTCCGTCCTTCATCTTGATGACTTCTAAGATAATGTTTTACCTCAGCAGATGTTGCCAATGCACCGAACTTAAATCTGTAAACTTCCATATCATCAAACCATTTTCCATTTGCAAGCTTAGGCTCGATAATGCACCCGTCTGTCGGATGTTCAAACACTAAAACAATTCCCTTACCCACGTTTTTTTTCTCTTTTAGCCACTTTATCGTAGATATAGCTGATAAGAAATGCCATGAGGATGTAACTAGCGCCACATAATCAATACTCTTTTCTCTTTTCAATCGTCTCACTAACTGCTGTGACGTCAATTCCGTCAAATTTTCTTTCATAAATCCCCCAGAGCTTTCTCAGATTTTCTGTTTTTTATTCCATGTGTTCCAATACTTCTTCAAATGATATAATAGGACAGTCAAAAATTTCTTCCAGTTTTTCCTCAATTGAATTAAAATAAAAAATAGGGGTAACAATAACTGCATCCACTTCTTCCAAATCGTCCTCCATACTTTTTACTTCAATCTCAGTTTTCACATTATTTCTGTTCTGATCAATTGCATATTTTACCTTAATGCCATTTTCCGCGAGTTCTCTGTGTAATCGCTCTCCGATATAATGATACCCATAAATAGCTACAGTTTTATAATTCTTCTCTTCAAAATAGTCACTTAACTTCTTTCCATCTTGAAGAATGCTTACCCAGCGTGCCAGCGCATCAATAACTGATGCATTCTTCATCGTGCGTTCTCTCTGCTGTTCCGTTTCTTTTCCCTTCGCTTTTGCAACGCCAACACCCGCAACAGTGGCTCCAGATGCTGCTCCCAATAAGGTAGAAATAACAGCTATAACTCCTTTTTTCATCTTATGCTCCTCACTTTCTCATAAATATTTGTGTTACCCCATAATAACATCACTGATCGATATAATTTTACAAGATACAACCTTTTCCAGTTGCTCCGCAATGGTATCATAATCAAATGTAGGTGTTATTACAACAACATCTACTTCTGGAACTGATCCTTCGATACTATATACATTTAATGACGGGTCTAAACGCTGAGCGTTTCGATCAAAAACTGCCGTCACTTCAATTCCCTCTGCGCATAATTCCTCATAAAGTCGCTTTCCGATTTCGCCCATGCCATATATCGCTATTTTCTCATAATGATTATTTTTAAAATAATCCGCCACAGAGATATGCTGATTTCTATTTTTCAACCACTTATTAACAATTGCAAAATAATCTTCGAATTTAGCCAACCGTTCCTTCAGCTCTTTATATTTTATTTCTGCATTTTTTTTGGTCAAAAAAACTCCAAGTAACACACCAGATACCAAACTTAGCGTTCCTATAACCGCAACCCATCTTTTTTTCATGTTATTCCCTCTCAGTTATACTTTTTAGGATAAGATCAGCCACTTCCCTCACTGCTCCGTCTCCACCGCGTCTCTCGGTAACATACTTTGCAACATTTTTTACCTGATCCATTCCATTCGCAACGCTACACCCAAACCCGACCTGCTCAATTACTTCCAAATCATTTATATCATCGCCAATATACGCCACTTCGCTCAAACCAATATGATATTCTTCACAGATTTGCTTGACAGTCTGAAGTTTATCCTTAATACCTTGCTTCAATATATCAAGATGAAGCTTGTCACCTCTGCGCTGATTTAACATCGTATTCTCACCCGTGATAATTCCTGTCAGTACCCCCTGCTGACGCAACAGTTGAATTCCCATCCCATCCAGCGTATTAAAACGTTTCATTTCATCTCCCGCATTGGAATAATACATTCCCCCATCTGTCAAACATCCATCACAGTCTGTCAAAAACAATTTAATTTCATTTAAATCAACTTTCTCCGTATTCTTCTTCAAACGATGCTCCAGTTGTTTTTCTATTATGGCCCAATCACTCGGTTCATCGATTTCAAAATATGTAGACTCGTCCATTTCGCAGACACGTATATTCCCAGATACCCTGTTTCGGCTTTCCAACAGTTCTTTTCTCCCTGTAATATAGAATGCACCATTTTCAACAAGATAGCCATCAAATTCCTGTCTTCTCGGGCGGTGGAACACATCATAATTGGTTGGTGACGCCAGCCCTTTTTTATCTACCGCCCAATGAAAACGCTTTTGCCGCACTACGGAAAGAACGCTATCTGTATCTTGTTGTTTAAAAATATCAAATCCTCTCTCAAGATCCTCTGCCTGAATCAGCGGCGAAGTCGCCTGCACCAATACAATATTATCAAATGTATATTGTTCTGCAAACTCTAACATTGCGGATTCTGTAGTGGCAGTATCTGATGCAGTATCTGCACTTCTTCCTATCACTTCAACTTTATCCAGTTTAAACTCTTCCACAACCGTTTTAATGATGTCACTATCTGTAGCCACATATACTTTATCAATCTGCTTACACTCACTTGCAGCCTTGGTCGTCCAATAGACCAACGGATGTCCTGCAATTTTACGAATATTTTTCAGTGGGATTGATTTGCTTCCCCCTCGAACTGGAATAAATGCTATGTTCATGCTCTACCTCTAATGTTTTCTATATTTCAATTTTTCACGTTGAACCGCCTCAACATCAAGTATTTCTTTTTCTTTATAATGTAAGGCTTCATATGTTGCCATAAGATCTCTTTTTAACTTTCGAACACCTTCCGGTTCCAGGGATGCTGCATGGTCTGTTCCTTTCCATGTTCGATCCAGAGTATAATGTCTTTCAATCACAGATGCCCCCAGTGTATATGCTGCAATATCGACAGCAATCCCCAGATGATGTCCCGAAAAGCCAATTCGTTTCACCCTGTTCTCATACATTTCACGAACCCTTGTAATCTCAAGCAGGCAGACATCCCCAAAAGCAACTGGATACCCCGATGTACATACATACAATACAACATCTTTATTTCTTCCCTTTTTTTCAAACAATTGAATGAGCTTTTCTTCTTCTTCATGAGTTGTCATGCCAAGCGAAATATGTATCTCTCCCTCATAGTTATCGCATAACCATTCTAACATCTCATAGTGATTATTGCAGGCAGATGGAATTTTAATAAACTTTGGATGCAAGGACGCTATCTCTTTTGCTGAGGTCAGATCCCATACAGAAGTACTATAAACAATATTCATTTCTTCACAATATTCTTTTAATTCCCGATGCTGCTCTACCGTAAATTCCAAAAATTCTCTGTGTTCCCCGTATGTCTTTCCGTAAGAATTAGCTGGATTCGGGTGTGGCGCATTATACTGTTCGGGAGTAAGCAATTCCCTATTGCACCGCTTCTGAAACTTCACGGCATCCACTTCACAATAAATGGCTGCTGTTCTTATTAATCTCTTTGCTATGTCCATATCACCCTTATGGTTACATCCAATTTCTGCAATGACGAAAGGTTTTAAATATTCCATGCTTATGTTGTCCTCCATATCATTTCTTACATCATGTCAAAAAAAATATATATATTGAGTATATCACTTATTGACCTTTTTCACTATAGTCATTTCTGTTTTTGTATACTTTTTCTCAATTTTCGTCGAAGTATGTTCTGCCGTACAATTCACTTATTATTATCTTACCCCACCAGCTTTCCAAACATCCGTTCTTTAAGTCCGAATTATTCACGAAACACCCTCCTCCTTCAAACTTTATTTTAATTCTCCTTTTTCAAATAAACTATCAAAATCGACTCTTTCAAAAACCTCCAGCTTGCCACCGCGGGTTGCATTGTATATCTTTATACCATGTGTTTCGGCATATTGTTTTGCTTTTTGATATGATTTTAGCTGTTCGTTTTCAGTAACTACTGTCGTTTTTGAATTTTTATTATAATAATTTTCAACAAAATGGTTTGATTTATCTTTATAATCTTTAGAAAAGCTAAAATCAACACCCAGTAAATAAATCTCTTTAAATCCTAAATATACAGCAATCTGTATTGCATCATATGTAACGGTTCCACAGCCATAAACCCCATACTCTAAATCATCACAAAAATCTGGCAGTTCATTCCGTGAAAACGATAAATGGAAATGATATCTATATGTATCATCCGATACATTATTTTCCCAAAAACCAGGATATAAATCTGAAACAAATTTTATAGGTTCCTTTATCTGCTTAATTTCTTCCACACTCTCCTGTATACAATTGACATCACATACCACATAATAGTCCGGTCTCCAATCTGTTTTGTCAAATGCGAGATATATTCTGTTTACACCGATCGAATATTCCCCCTGTTGATTCAGTGTGTCTAGATCCTCCATTTTTAAACTTGGTCCCGTTGCAACAATAAAACATCTTCCACCTGCATTTCTATCCTTCAATTGGGCAATTTTTTCATTTTTATACTCAGAAAATACATGTGAAAAATCAAACATATTTTCAACTGGCACATTCTGCTGTTCTGTCAGTTTTCCTGTATCTCTCATGTCGACAGTTACATAGACCTCATCAATATAATTCTTCCAGTTGGATGATGGAATCATTTTCACATTTTCGCATGAAGCTACGATTTTTTTCACTTTTCCAGAATCCGTATTTTCTTCGGGAATCAGATATAAGTCTGCACAGCCTGATTTATATAACAAATCATAAAAATAAAGGCTGTAAAAATTCGTTCCATAAACACCATATCTTCTGCCTTTATTATAACTTTGTATTTTCTCCGCAAATCCAGGATACTCTGCCACACCCTGTAATTCTGACGGGCAGTCTCTCATATCCCAATACCAGTATATCCCTGCATCCTCTAGTTTCTGGACGATTTCCTGTGATTTCAACGGAGTAATCAATATAAAATAATCTGAATAATGCTCCAAATATTCCTGAAAATCAATTACCTTTTTCCCAAGATAGCTTTCTCCACATTTATTACTGTCTATAAATGCTGCAATCATCTCGTCCGGTATCCGGGATGCAATTCGTTTTCCCCTGATACCAATGCCCCAAATAACGCATTTCATACTACACATCCTGCTTTCCAACTAATCGTTTACAATCGCCCGCTGTCCAGTCAATCAAATTTACTCAAAAATTCCCATTTCTCTTCTTCTGACTATCGAATTATCAAAATAAAATACCTTTTGCAAATCTTTACTCAGCTCCATATGTCCCTCTGCCAACTGTCCAAAAAAAGTGTCTGCAAACTTTTCATTCAACGAACCCCTAGTTCCACCCATCAAATATATATACTCTTTCATAAACCGGCATACGCCTTCGTTCATCCGCTCCCTGACATCAAACAGTATCTGATTCATTCCATTTTTGCAACATATGAAGTTTCCATTTTCATCTACAGCCTTGATCATTCCATACGGCGCCGTCAAAAAACTCTCTACCCATAAAGACAATTTATATAAACCAACTCTTTCTGCCAGCAGATCATCTTCATCCTGAAAGCAGGAAATCATTGTATTCGTTTTCTGACATATATTTTCTTCTGATTTATTATATGCGAAATAAAATCCCATCAGTGGTTTATGGATAGTCTTTGATAAGTAATATTGATTATTTCCATAAAACCACAAATCTACGATGGCATCTTTTTCATTAATCCCAAAATTCTGAACATATTTCAAATAATTCTCTTTTTCTTTTCTTATTTCATTTAGAATGTCATTTTCATATGCCATGAACCATGGTTTTACTTTTTCATAATCCTCCGGGAGATTAATTTCTTCACTATAATGCTCTGCATCAGACGGAATCACAATATTAAACCGGTCTTCCATGTATTCAGCAAATTTTCCATTATATACATGGCTTGCAATTCTGTCTAACCCTTCATTTTCCTCATAGGAAGTAATCAATATCAGTCTTCTGGATATTGCCAGATAGCAGGTCTCCGGATATTGTCCCTGTCCCAATAATTCAATCATATAATGATAATCTTTTTCCAAAAAATAACCATCTCTCGCAAAAAACAGAAACCGTTCTATAGTTCTTTTTTTTGCTTCCTCCAGCAGCCACGTAAGGAAGGAATATATGATTCCTCCCCAAATGCAGTACCCCATCTTCTCGAAATCCTGAAATACGACTTTTCCTTTGCTTTCTGCGAGTGCAAAAGGACTGTTAAATATCTCTGCAATGATCATTCCCATAAATAATGATTCATCCAGATCTTCTATTTTAGGGATCATTCCCCCTAACGATGAATTTTTTAACATCTCACTGCCATTCATAATATAAGCCCCGTGGATCCCATATTTTTCTGGCAGTTCCACATCACTCCGATAATTGTCTCCTATATGTATGGCAGTTCTTCCACAGACAACCGTCTCTGCATATTTTTTCCATAACGTTCCATCTTTTTTATTTGCCTTTTCTTCTCCAGAAATAAAGATGGATGGTACCGTAGAGACACCGTTTTCCATCAAAATATCGCGTATGATTTTTTCAGGCAGATACATATCACTAATCAGATGCACTTCTTTATTCTTGCCGATTTCATTATACAGATGGAGCATATCTTTTCTTGGAATCAGAAACCGTTTTTCAGTTTCAATTTCAATTTCCATAATCTGCTGCAGAACATTCTCTGAAAATTTCCACGTTTTATTCATGGAACAATAGATATCATCCAGCAACTGTTCCTTTTTGGAATTGCCAAACTCCGCTTCCATCCTCATCTCATAGTAATTAATGTGGTCTCCCAGCGCTTTCTTCACTCTCATATCCACAATTTTATAAAGATCCTGCGGCATATAAATTTTCCGCATAATAAGCGTATCAAAAATATCAAATGAAACTACTTCATAATTATCGATCTCGTTTTTCAGCTTATCATATGTTTTTTCCCAATATGGATTCTCTGTATAAGTCTGCTCATCATCTTTCATACAAGCCAGCTGTCCATTCAGATAATATACCGGAATACCAAGATCAGCTATTCTTGCATAAATTATTTTCCAGTAATTTGAGGATGTATTAATAATAATGAGATCCGCTTTTTCCCTGACTTCCTCTTTTCCCAGTACCGGAACGCCATAGATTTTTTTCCCGATATTAGCGTTATCTCTGTCCATCAGTCCTATAATTTTAAAATCCGTAACGCATGGCAGTAACGTTGCTGTAAATCGTCCAATTCCATATAAGACAATCTTTTTATCTTTAAATTTTTCAAAATTATTCCGAAACGTTTTTTCTTCCGTATTCTGATAGTTGTTTCTTTTTTCCATCTTCCGTCCCTGCCTGCATCCCTGACTTTTCAAACTTTCTCCAACACCCTGATATTGCTTACTGGATGTACTTTTCGCTGCCCTTCCGGTGGCAGTTTATGGTACTCTCCAAACTTAAACGACAAATACTGGTCATAATCCCTGATTCCCCGGAATGTTATCCCCTCAAAGTCAATATCCGCCGAATGTTCGTACCATCTGGTACGATATCCATAAGCCTTATTCGGTGTCGGGAATGTAAGAATACGCACCCACTTTGTCTTTTTTCTGTCTGTTTTCTTTATAAAGCGATTAAAGCTTTCTTTTAATGTCTGTTCCGGCACCTTGCTCATAATAGTATACAGTCCGCGCATAAAAGGATTTTTGTCCGCCACCCTGCCGACTTCTGACCAGAAAAACTTACGATACAAAAAGCATACAAAATTATGCACTCTGCGCACTCCGTAATTTTCCGGAACATAATCCAGTGGAAAAACATCAATAAAAACTCCCTGTTCATATGGCATATGTTCCTGATGTTCCCTTAAAAATACTGTGTCTTTCCTGCGGAGTTTGCCGTATCCCCAGCGATATCCCGGCGTATTCCCGTGATCCTGGAAATAAAACCGTGTCATATCCAGTTCTGTCTCGCATGCCTTTCGGAACTTCTCGTACTCCGAACGCAATAATGCCACATCTGCATCGTCATCCCACGGTATAAAACCTCCATGACGCACCGCACCGAGCAATGTTCCGGCTATAATGTTATAGTGAATATTACACTTTTTACAAATGCGATCCACTTCTTCCAGCAATTCTAATTCCGTAAGCTGCAGATTACGTAAGGTCTTTTTATCCAGTTCAATCATCCAATTTTACACTCCCGCCTTTTCTTCCTCACAGATGCTCTTTGCTACATCCGGATAATTTGTAATAATCGCACTTACTCCCATTTTACACAAACGATGCATCTCCTCTTCGCTATTTACTGTCCACACATGAATGTCAATATTATTTTTCAGGCAGTCATACATCTCATCTTCCAGATGGGTGCAAAGTACAGATGGATTTACCGCACTGACGCCATTCATTTTCGCATATTCTGATACACCTGAAAGCTGATGGCTATATAGAAATGCCATTTTCGCATCCGGATCAAATTCCCGCACCTTCAACACGGATCTGTGGTTAAAAGACGAATACAACACCCTGTTTTCATATCCCATCTCATGAACAAGCGCTACTGTCTTTTTTTCTATATCTTTATAATAAATAACACCTGTTTTCAATTCTATATTTACTGTAAGATTTGTATCTTTTAAACATTCAAACACTTCACACAATGTAGGAATACGGCATTCGCCTTCATAGTCTGGATGTGTCTTCTTAAATTGCAGTTTTTTCAATTCTTCCAGTGTATAGTCTGCAATTCTTCCACTTCCGTTGCTTACCCGGTCAATCCACTCATCGTGAGCTACAACCAGTTCCCCGTCCTTTGTTAATTGTACATCCAATTCAACACCATCTGCCCCCATAGAAGCTGCAAGTGTAAATGCCTCCAGCGTATTTTCCGGTGCATAACCAGATGCTCCACGATGTGCCCATACTTTTGTTCCAGCCGACACACATCGGTCTTCACCAGCCCCAAAACGTACAAACTCCAATTTCTTCTGTTCCGGCTTCACAATCAGTACATCCCAGAGATCCTGTGTCACAGTATCCGGCTTTCTCTCATAACGAATAGATTTTTCCGGCTTTTTGTCCGGAAAATATTCACATTTGCTGCATCCAATGGAAATGATCGGGAAACTTCTTCCCAGATACACACAGTCAGCATGTGTATGTCCATGAATATAACCCAATATACAATGTCCCTGCATATTGTGATATGCTTCCAGTACATTCATAAGTGCTTCACCATTCCGAATATCGGATGCCCAATAATCCAGTTCTTCCAGCGGAGCGTCATGTGAAAATATCAGAACTTTATAGTTTGAGGGTGTTGCCTTCAACACTCTTTTTATCCAAAATATTTCTTCTTCCGGAAATCCATAACGCAATTCTTCTCTATGATTAAAGGAAGATAAAAATATCATACGCAGTCCATGTTTTGAATAATCCACATAGTACCAGCCATTTTGTTTTTCCCGGCATACATAGTTATCCATAAATCTTCCATACAGGCCATATTGCTCTGCTTCCGTAAGCCATTCTGTATTTCCTTTGAAATAATTTGTATCGTGATTGCCTATTGTCATGTATAAAGGTTCACAAATATGGCGCATATCAGAAATGCACTTTGTTGCAATACGCCTGCACATCTTCTTATCCAGCATACCATCCTGTAAATCCCCCAGATGGATCAGTCCGTCAAAACCCACTCTATCATTTACAGCACTTATATTCGCAAGCGTATCTCCCCATGTTCCATTCACTACATAATGAGAATCTGTCAGTAATCCAAATACCAGCGCCTCTCCTTCGGTCAGCTTTTTCAAAACTGTATCCGAAGTTTTTTGTATCTCCATTCCAAAGCATAATTTAGGACTATTTAACCTTTCTTCTGGCGGAAGGCTGGAATGAAATGATAATATCTCATTGATCCGTCCCGCATCTTCTTCAATGCACCAGTTTCCATCCTCTTTTTCAGCAACACGCGAAAATAGCAGTCCTCCGTAAAGACAAAGTCCTCTATGGAAAAGACTGCTTCTTTTAAATTACCACTATACCTGCTCCAGTTCTGTTCCTCTTCATACATATAAGTATACATGTATTCTTCTGGTATTTCGGTATGATATGTTGCAACTGCAAGTAAAAAAGCCCAGTCATTCACCTCAACACGATCACCTTTTGCAGCATGATACAACATATGGGAAGCCATGTAAAATGGCTGTTCTTTTTCTATCTTTCCATTTTCCGGATTAATATATGAACCGGCTTCTACTTCCAGGCAATTAGTTATCATGGCGATCCTGTCTCCTTTTTTCCAAAAACTCCTCCATCACTCCCGCAATTGCGATTGATTCTTCCTCTGTAAATTTATAGGATCTTCCCTGATGTCCATGAATCATATATGCAAAATCACTGATCTCATAGCGAAGACCCTGCCCCAAAAATTTTGAGAAATACCGGTCTTTCTTCGACGGATCCTCATAACGCACCTCAAAATACTGTGTCAGCCACCATGGCGATTCTGCGAGAATGTACCCTTTTGTTCCCGAGATCAGCAACTGCCCTTCTGACTTTACACCTACGCCACTCTTTGAAAGTGCCATTCCATGATCATATACAAAAGACGCTTTCGTATACAAATCAATTCCGTTCTCATCTTTGATACTGTCAAATCGAACTTCCTTATAATTCGTCCCCATTAATTTCATAATTGGAAGTAATGTATGACTTCCAAACTCTGTAAATCCTCCGCCATATGCTGCATCAGTTCTCTCGCGCAAGCCTGGATCTGTAAGTCTGGTAAAACATGCTTCCACATCACAGATCTGTCCGATGACACCACTCTTTGCAATTCCCACGAGCTGTACAAACCCCGGACAGTATGCGGTCTTAATCGCCTCTAAAAGCACAACACCATGTTCTCTCGCAATTGTAAAAAGTTCTTCCGCCTCTGCGCGCTTAAATGCAAGTGGCTTCTCGCACAATACATGTTTTCCCTGTTCTAATGCCCGCTTTGCATATTCATAATGTGTTTGATGCGGGGAGGCGATGTAAATTGCATCCACCTCCTTCATAAATGCATTAAAATCATCTGTTGCCAGATCCAGTTCAAACTGATCTCCAAATTCCTTCGCGCTTTCAATCTTTGGATTATAAACACTGTTCACCATTACGCCACTGACATACTTTGCTTCCGGCACAAAGCGCACTGCGATACGTCCTGTTCCCACTACACCGATCCGGATAATCGGATGGCTTGCATTGCGCACCTGGGTGGACGAAATATTCTTCGTACGCTCCAGATAAACCACCTCGCAGAACTGCTTCATATGATCAAAAGCCCCTGTCCAATCTGAGCCAACCGTAAAAATATCGATTCCATACTTCTGCACATCCTCCACCTTCTGTCCCGGATGGTCTTCCACAATAATCTCATCCGCAAACCCGGTCTGTCTTACATTTTCAATCCGCTTATCCAGCGAATCCACAATATTCAACTTACCTCTGGATTCATCATACTGCTCTGTCGTCACTCCGACGATCAAATAATCTCCCAGTGCCTTTGCACGTTTCAGCAGATTATAATGTCCTTCATGAAACAAATCAAATGAACCATATGTGATTACTTTCTTCATGCTCCTGCGTCCTCACTCACGGTCAGTATTCTGCCGCTTCTCCTTCTTTTCCGCTCCGTTATCCAAATCCGCTTCATCAAAATTAAGTCGCTTTTCCTCCACAACCAATGGTCTGTGAATGACACGCGTATTGATATTCAGAATATATTCTCCCACCAAACCGATAAAAAAAAGCTGAATTGATCCGAGTAAAAAAATACCGATAACCATCGGTGCATTTCCAGCCTGGAATGTATACCAATGTGTCAGCTTATAAATAAGATAAAATAAAGCAATGCACATACTGACTGCTCCTGCCCCGAATCCCAAAAATGTTGCCAGGCGAAGTCCTACTTTTGTGTAAGAAGTAAAGCTCAGCATCGCTGCATCATACAGACTGTAAAAATTGTTATGCGTCTTGCCCGCGCGCCGCTTCGGCTGCTCATATTCCACCTCAATACGGTTAAATCCATGTCCGTATTCTGCCACAATTCCACGGATAAATGGTACAGGATCATCCAGCTGACGCAATAATTCAATAAAAGTCTTATCATAAAGGCCAAAGCCGGTAAACTGCTCAATCATTTCCGTAGTGGACATCGACTTGATCAGCTTATAATATACCGACCGCAGGAAATAAACCATAGGGTTCTCCTTACTGCTGGTCTTGATGCCGCTGACAATCTTATGTCCATTCTCCCATTCCTGAACAAATCTCGGGATAAGTTCCACCGGATCCTGAAAATCACAGCACATACAGATCGTGCAATCCCCCGTAGACTGACACATCGCGTAAAACGGCGAATTAAACTGCCCAAAATTGGTCACATTAAAAATAGCTTTAATCTTTTTATTTTTTGCACACAGCTTCTCAAGCTCCGCTCTCGTTCCGTCCGTAGAACAGTTATCAATAAACAGAATCTCATAATCATACTGCGGCAGAGCTTCCTCCAATACATTTATCACTGCAAAGCTCATGAGTTCTACATTTTCGACCTCATTAAAGCATGGAATGACAATACTGATTTTTTTCATATTTAAAATCCGATCTATTCTCTATTAGTTTCTTACAAATCTACCTTACTGCACTATCTCCATTATAAACGCTATCTATAATTCCGTCAATCGTACGCCGGATTCCCTCCTCAAAATCTACTTCCGGCACAAAACCTGTATCATTCGTCAATTCGGTCAAATCCGCACCAAGGAACATTACCTGTCCTTTTGGATATGGGAGTTCACCAATTCCTACACTTCCTGCTTTCAAATATTTATTTTGTCCTTCCTGTACCCGCAATGTGTCTATCCGCTCACACACTGCCTCACGAATGCGCACTATATATTCCCGCAGTGGATGTATCTGTCCACTTCCAAGCACATAGATTTTTCCACTTTTTCCATGCTCCGCAGCCAGAAATAATGCCCGCGCTGCATCTTCGCTGTAAAGATAATCCCACTGCTGTTCTGCCGGCGTGAAAGCCGCATGCTCTCCGCAAAGCAGCTTGCGGAGCGTCGCTGAAACCATCGTATTCGGGCCATCAAAAGGTCCATATACACTCAGAATCCGTACCCAGACGTGTTTTATCCCCAGTTCCTGACACCGTATCCGGCTCATTTGACCGGCACATAATTTTGCCATACCGTATCCATTTTCCGGAAATACCGGCGTTTCTGGGGAAAGAAGCTGTTCTGTCCTTCCATATTCCGCCTGGGAACCGGCGCCAACAAACGTATTGCAGCCAAGTTTCGCTGCGAGTTCTGCTGCCTGCAAAGCAGATGCAATATTACGCGTCTGCAACGGCATGTCATTCCGTGCCGCCCCTGTTGTCCCCTCCCATGCAAAATGATAAAACACATCATATCTGCCTTCTATAACCTGCTCCAGCTGCCCCAATTCTGACAGCTCCGTCTCCAGTATCTTCACACGCGGATGCACAGGAATACTGCTTATTCTGGCTGACCCTCTGTGGCAGACAGCAAGCACTTCCCAGCCTTCCCGGATGCATTGTGTAATTAGCGCCATGCCGATTGCACCGGTAGGACCGGTAATTACCGCACGTTTCATCTTCTTTACCTCTTCTCCCTTAAAAATGCCTCTATCTGTCTCTCCGTGCAGTCCCTGACATTTTTTCCCTGCACATATTCTGCATACCACTCTACCGTCCGTTCTACCGCCATTTTTGCTGTCCATGAGGGTGTCCAGTCAAAAGTGCGTTTCAGTCTTGTACAATCCAGTTTTAAAAAATTAGCCTCATGTGGCTGTTTTATATTTTCTTCTTTGCCCAAATCAATCCAATCCACTTCTTTTCCTGTATGGTTCTTCCATGCTTTACAAAATTCTGTTGTGATCCTGCCTGTCTCCCAGCAGTCAGCCTCATCCGGACCAACATTATAGCATCCTGCAAGTTCCGGCTGTTCCCACTGTCGTTTCAGAATCATCAGATATGCCGCTACCGGCTCCAGCACATGCTGGTACGGACGGACGGAATACGGATTGCGCACCCTTATCTTTTCTCCGCTGCTGACTGCACGTACACAGTCTGGAATGATACGGTCTGCCGCAAAATCACCCCCGCCAATCACATTTCCGGCACGTGCCGTCGTAATTGGCAAAACACGTAGTCCACTGTTCCCAAAAAAAGAATTGCGGTAGCTGTCTGTAACAAGCTCCGAACAGGACTTGGAATTGGAGTACGGGTCATATCCATTCAATTCCTCATTTTCCCGGTATCCCCATTCCCACTCACGATTTTTATATACCTTATCTGTTGTCACATTCAGAAAAGAATTCACGCTGTCTGTCTGGCGGATGCACTCCAACACATTTACCGTTCCCATTACGTTCGTCTCGTATGTTTCAACCGGATTCCGGTAACTCTCACGCACAATCGGCTGTGCTGCCATATGCACCACAAACTCTGGTTTCACACGGAGAAAAACGCTACGGAGCGTATCCAGATCCCGGACATCCCCCTCAATCGACTCCATCTCTGTTTTCAGACCACACAGTCCATACATCGAAGGATCTGTCGGCGGCTGTTTCGCGTAGCCATAGACTTCCGCGCCCTCACGCAAAAGAAGCTGGCTCATCCAGCTTCCTTTAAATCCGGTATGACCGGTGATCAATATTTTCTTTCCTCTGTAAAATGATAAATCCATCATACACCTCATTCAGGCATTTTCCCGCCTGCTTTACTTTGCAACATACTTCCAGAACAACGTGTCGGTACTGCCGCTGAAATTACCACCAAAGTAAATCCGCTCTGGCTCAACAACATAGTTTTCATACTGCACACGTGTATTAGAATAACTCCTCTTAATCTCATGAAGCGGTGTTACCGCACCGATCACCATGAGTCCGACCAGAAGATATGTTCTTATCTGCCCCCATTTCTGATCTATCACCTGAATGCACCAGAACATTACCCGAAGGAGCGCAGGTATCGAAGCCCGCATACAAAAGTCGCAGGAGTTGCCTATAATTATCAGCGGAATGATATACAATAAAATCGATGTCATCCAGAAGAGCTTATTTCGCTTTAATACAGGATACAGGCATATCAGATAAACTCCTGCTTCCAATACATAAAATACTGTCAGGTTCAGCCACCAGAAAAGCGGTGTCTGCCAATCGCAATACGCAAGATGACCGATCCGCATGACCACAAACACAATTCCACACATGCACACGCTGTATTTCAACACTTTGGGCCAATGCAGTGCAATGGCTGCCACACACCAGAATAATCCCAGCATTACCCCGATCAATAATATAATTGCCGCTAAAACCAGAAGTATTCCCAATGCATTATTCTTCAAAAAAGAAACACTTCCCAACAGTGCATCATTGCTCATAAAATACAGACCGCTGATCAATAAAATCGCAAAACCGGCAAGCATATTCTGCAGGCTTGCCCAGTGTTTCCAGCAATCCCGCATAATCTGTGCTGCTTTGGTGTAATCATTTCTCCAATGAACTCTGCTTATCATATAATAGATAACAAACGGCAGCATTCCCACAAATGGAAATGTTGAAGTCAGCATTACGAGCGACCACAAATAAATCATGTTTTTAGGCTTTTCGCAAAAAAACAACAATGCACATGCCAGCCATACCGGTATCGCCTGATTAAATACCCAAAACAGCTGCGTCGTCATGGACGAATACTGGAAATGTTCCGCCCACGCCTCCATATGCAAATCCGAAAAAATATGAATCTCCCAGGACTGGCTTATCAGCGCCCCAACCACATCCAGACCGCTGAAAAATACAATTACGAATAACGGCCAAACCATAACTTTTTTGCGCCAGAGGCAGATCAATGCATAAAAAACACAGATACCGAATACTGCCCACACATACTGTGCCACATATCCCGCCGCAATTCCGAAGAATTTACCGATTGCTGCAGCCGGCAGCCAGAAACCGATATAATAGACCATACCTCTTCCGTCAGTACCTGTATCCGACGTAAAGGTGGCAGTTACCGGCCACTTTTCCGTCACAAGCAGTTCGTAAATCTCATTGCGCCACCAATGATCCGAGTTCTGCCACATCAGACCACCTACTCCGGATAGTGCCACCCACATCATGATAAGAACGACAATTCCCACAACCTTCCATGCATCCTGTTTTCTGAACATAAGTTCCAGCTTTAACGTTCTATCCCAGTGTTCCTTTATACATAAGGCCATGCCGCCTGCCACAATTACTGCCACAGGAATCCCGATATACCACTTACACCAGCCCAGGCAGAATAATATCATTGGCAATGCCAAATAAAAATATCCTGCCACAATCACAATTCGGAATACTCTTTTTGTCTGTTCTCTCATCATCTGAACTGCCCTTTTCTTTTCTATTGCAGGATTCCTGTTGTCTCATCAAAATAATGATTCTGTCCGTCAATCTCTGCATTTCCCTTCGCCATTGCTCCGGTAATCAGGTCAAAGTAATATGTACCTGCATCTGTCCTCTGCCAGCCTTTTATCATATGTCCGTCCGCGTCATAGCGCACCCACTTTCCAGTACCATCCGCACGGTCCGCATAAGCACCTGCCCACGATTCCTGGTAGACATCCTTGCTGGTTGCTTTTTTCCCACTGTCCACTGCATCCAGCCAGTACCATGCATCACTTGCCGGGTCATAGATTTCCTTGCCGCGTCCATCCAGTCCCTGCCGTCTGCCGCCCTCGTACCAGTAAGTAACACCATTCTCCTCATTCCACTGACAGTCAAGTCCGATTCCGGTCGACCAGCTGAATGCACACGGAACGCCGTCTATCGTTGTGTTCCCCTTTGCCATTGCTCCGGTTGTCAAATCGAAATAATATACACCCGCATCCGTCGTCTGCCAGCCCTTGATCATCTCACCGTCTGCATCGTAGCGCACCCATTTGCCGGTACCGTCCTCCCGGTCCGCGTATTCCCCTGCATAGGATAACTGGTATACATCCTTGGATACTGCCATCGTTCCATCTGCATCAAACCAGCGCCATGCACCGTTCACATAGGCTTCTTTCGATGTTGCCATCACGCCATTTTCATAATAATAGTAATAGTCGCCAATCTTGTACAGACCGTTCAGAACTTCCGTCTCCGCCTGGGCTGTCGCCACGCTGCTGTCCCGTCTTGCATTGCACACCGCAACCGCCCGCATATTTTCCAGTGCCCCGGAAACCGTTCCCGTATACTTGACAGACTTTGTGGCTGCCGGTGATGGTGTCGTTCCATCCGTCGTATAATAGATGACCGCTCCACTTGTTCCGCAGGTAATCTCCGTCGTCTGTGCCGTTTTATTCACTGTAATCACCGGTGTATCCGTCACAGCAGTAATCGTCGGCAATACCCCCGGAACAGATACGTCCGTCCCCTGCTCTGCATCCAGCGTGCAAAGTGGCAGATAATCTTCCCAGAATGCTTCTTCCCGGTGATTTGAAGCACTGTAGGCACTCTCAGTATCGTAATACGTGTCATTTCTCTCAAAATAGGCATATGATGACGTATCATCATCCCACGTCACATCCACATTATACCAGGAATCTTCAATGCGCACCTTATTCCATTCATGAGATGTACTCGTGACTGCCATCGCATCCACTCCCGCACCGTTGCACAGCATTTCAAACGCAAGAGCATATCCGGCGCAGACTGTCTGATCCGTACAGAACACACTGTAGCAGGACTGGGAATACTGCGTGTCTTCATCAAAATTCTTTTCATCATAAATGGCTTCATTGTAGCTTACCTTTTCTGCAATCAGGTCATGTATTTTCTGCACCTTCTCCGCAGTTGATCCGCAGGCGGCAACCATATTCTCCCAGTCTGTAACCTGTGCTTTTACTGCCTCTGTTGCCGTCTTCCTTGCGCTTCCACCGGCAAATGCAGAATATACCCCATAGGCATAATACGTTTTTCCATTCTGTTCCATTCTAAAAACAGTATAGTTCAGGAAATAATACTGCGGATTTGAGTGACGGAACATCTCGACGATATTTCTCATTTCATCGTTGCCAAGCTCCTCGCTTGTCACCATATCGAGATAATTGTAGGTACCGTCTGTGTTAGCATCTGTTTCTGTGGTCAGATACTTCATGCACACCGCATCCAGCGCATCCCAGTAACTCTTCTCCGCATCCGACAACTGATTGTATACATAATAATTCTTGTACACATCCCACGATGAATCATATATCTGCGCATAATACAATGCCGTCTCGCTCAATAATTCATCACTACTCTCATACAGTTCGGAATCATCTGCCTTAATGGCAATCTCTTCCACAGGAAACAGACCGGTCGGCAGCTCCTCCGTCTGTACATCTGCCAGCACACTGAACGGTGTTACCATTACGGACAACACCATGCCTGTCATTGCCAAAAATAAACCTGTTTTTTTCACGCTACCGTTCCTCCCGAGATTATTCCTCGTAACTTTGCGCCGCCTGTCGGACCGCGCGCTTTTTCTTTTTGTTAAAATATATCATATATCCGGCAAACAGAAGCACACCTGCGATACTGCAGGCAATCCCCTGTTTCAGCGGTGTATACACATAATCGAACCGGATCGTATTGTCCCCGGCATCAATACGTACCGCCATCAGCCCGTTGATATTGATAACTTCCCTGCTCTCCCCGTTGACGGTCGCCCTCCAGCATTCATCATATGGTACACTGAAGAATGCATAGCGGTCTCCCGACGCATGAATCTCTGATATAAAATAATTCTTTCCCTGCGTAAAGCTTTCGCTGCTTTCCTTACGGCGGGCACCAAGCACCTCTTCCAGCCGGTCCATGGTAATTCCACCGTATTCCTCATAGGTGTACTTCTTCAGGCAGGAACTTACCTGCTCCTCATCTGCATCATCTACAACCAATGTGGTCAGCATTGTAAGCGCCCGCAGCTGTGGATCAATCTGTTCAAACTGGCTCTTCGTCATGTATGTGTCATAGGCAAATCCAATCGGAAGTGCCCTCTCATTCTCATAATAATACATTTCCTGGCCGTTGTCATTCGTGAATGTGGAAATATAGGCCGCATCCGGCTGTTCGATGTCCGACACAATATAACGCGCAGACAGAAGTTCCTGCAGCCCATCGCCTCCGGCATTTGTCCATGTTCCCCGTCCAATCCCGACAGCATCATAGAACTCCATCACAGACGGATGGATCGTACTGATGAAAGAATTGATGGATGGAAGGGAGGCCGTCATCGCCAGATTGTAATAAGTATGCCCGATCCCCTCATCAAAATAATAACGGTATGGCAGTACATCCCTATCCAGTTCACCCGGAATCTCTGTCATATAGTTTACCACATTCTCAGCATAACTGTTCGGATAAGTTTTAAAATCCAGATTAGAATTATCTGTAGTAACCTGATATCCACGAATTGCAAGCAAAAGTGTCCCTGCACTGAACAGCATCGTCATAGCAGTAAGTGCCTGCGTGCGGTATTTTTTTCCAAACCTTACAATAAAAAGTGCAATGAGTACACCTGCAATGGCAATCAAAATGCCACGATAATACCACTCCGTCCTGTATACCACATGCTCCTCATTCCCGCTCCACTTTACCACATTGGTGAGCACATAAAACAGAAGCAGCGCTCCTGCCCAGATTCCCGTTGCCGCCGGAACCGGGTACTCTTCTGGCTGTTCCAGCACTTTTGCTGTAGCCAGTGCCAGAAGCAGAATAAACATGTAATACCATCTGCGGTATGTCTCCACTCCGAAAAACATAAACATGTTATTTAACACTGGAACTACGGCAATGACGGCACAGATTTTTAAGATTCTGCCAAGCCAGTCCTTTTTGCGCATTGCATATGCCAGCGCAAAAACAATTCCCACAAGCGGCAGATATGCCGCATTGGTCATCCAGTCTGCCTGCACCACACTCGCAATCTGGTTCATCGGCTCTGCCGGCACAAGAAATCCCTTAAGCAGCCGCAGCCATTCCGAGGTTGACATGCCAAGCCATGCTTCCCCGGGCAGATGCTCGTTCACCCGGCTGTTCGCCAGTGTTCCATGAATGGAAGAAATCATCAGAATTCCTGCCGAAAAAAAGCCGATCGCTCCCTCTAAAAAGCAGCTCCCGATAGGCGCCAGATAATTCCTGACACCGCGCCTGCGCTCCCGGATATCCGGCACCAGATATTTGGCGATATAATAGATCACAAGAAAAATGACTTCTCCTACAAAGAAAATATAATTGCAGAATGCATTCAAAACACACGCCAGTGCCAGCCGTCCTTTTTTGTTGTCTTCAATCAGGCACTCCAGTCCCAGCAGCATGAGCGGGAACAGTGCTACCGGGTCCTGAAAATGATAAAATACCACACTGCTGCACTGAAAACCGGAAAATGCATACAGAAGGGATGCCATCACAACCAGCCATCGCTCCTTTACATGCCGTTCAAGAAATGCTGCCGCACACGCTCCGGCTACTGCAAACTTCAGAATGACCATCCACCCCATAACCCGCGGTATTACCTTAGCCGGGAACAGCAGTGTAAACCACAGGAACACGCTTCCTACATTATAGAAGCTGAATGTCTCCAGAAAATTACTGCCAAGATCCAGCCCCCAATTCCATAACAGATTGCCAGACTTAATCGTATCATTCATAAATATATTAAAGGCAATCTCCTGCGCCGTAAAATCATGGGACATGGCGAAATATCCATGATCGCGGATCAGAAACGGCACCACCGCGAGCATCGCCGCCAGCAGATTGACCAGAAATGCCAGCTGCCACACACGGAGTTTTGCAAATGCCTCAGTTATTTTCTTCATTTCCTTCGTTCTCCTTTGATATGATACATCTGATGACGCTATTCTAATATTATTAAAAAAAACGCTTCTTTTCAACCCCCAAACCTTGAGTTTCATGGACAGTCTTTCCAATTTGTGGTACAATCTTCCTATATCTTATAAAAAGGAGGATTATTATGATGAAGTGTTCCGTTTCACGCTTTCTTGGCATAGCGCTGACCGGCTGTCTTGCAGCGGCGGGCTTATCTCTTCTGTCCGCATCCGACGTATCTGCCGCCAGCTATCCGAGCGAAGTTCTGCTCGGTACCTTCTGGGAAAGTGACAACAATACCACAGACACTGTCTACTGGTCAACAGACGGCGTGAATTTCTATGAGCTCTCTGAAGCTTATACCGATGCAACGCCAAACGATCCAAGCACTTCATGGATTGCCGGTACACCTTACAATGTATCTACACTCCATGACCCGAGTATCATTTACAAGGCTGGCTATTTCTATATGTTATCTGGCTTCTCACAGAACAACCGTATCATTCCGATGATCGGCAGTTCCAAGGATCTGGTACACTGGAGTTATCCGAACTCCGGAAGCAGCACGAACGTGGGGGTTACGACTGCACCTGCCGGTTCGGAAAAATACGGTTCCACCTGGGATATGGTTGCACCGGATTTCATGGTCGATGACGACGGTACCGTATGGATCGTTGTCTCCCTTGGCTACTACGCAAGCTGGCACAATGATTCCAGCCAGAATGATATCATGCAGCCTTATCTGATCAAAGCAACCGGTCTGAAGCCCGGCGCCGATCCGGCAAGTAATCCGGGGGCACAGCCAATTGTTTCCTACTCGGATGCCGTACCGATCAATCTGCCGCAGTATGACTCTTCCCACACAGTTACAAACCGCATTGACGGTTCTCTGTACAAAGAGGGAAATTATTATTACTTCAGCGTGAAAAAAGACGGCGTGACCAATGAAATCTGGCGCACCACCAACCTCTCTCTGGACGCCGTTCAGAACGAGACTAACTGGGAACTGGTAACAGATGATGCCGTGACAGGATTTGAAGGACCATCCTTAACAAAGTACAATGACACCTATTATATGTACACGGACAAGCTTAAGGATTATCCGCCTGAGAATGCAGACGGTAAGGCAGGCGTCTACGTCAGCGTCGCATCCACTGCTACGACCGGCTCACTGGATTCCTTTACCGGCTGGCTTGAGAAGAACCAGTTCAAGATCGTTGCCCACTCCGCAGACGGCGGCACAAAGGAATGCCGTCATGGTACGGTTATTACCGTTACAGACCGCAATGCGGTCAAGACCATCTGGGATCTGCGCGCGCGGACACGATACAACAATACTTCCGGCACCTCCAACACCCCGGCACTTGCTTCTACCGGCTGGTACAATAAAGAAAGCTTCAAGGCAAGCTACTACGGCGGTTTCCTCTGCAATTACTGGTATGAGGGCAATGTCCGTCAGGGTCTTACTGGACGCGGCAAGGAGATCTATGATCCAGCCAGCGATGCATGGTACTGGCTGGATTCCAACGCAGACGGCAAAATGGCTGTCAGCAAGGATGTCTACCAGCCATACACCATTCAGGGGCAGGATGAGATCGGCAAATGGGTACGCTACGACGAATACGGCCACATGATTAAAGGCGAGGATCATCGTCATATCGAGGGCACTGCCGACAATGCTGAATGGGGCTACTGGTACTTTGACCAGACTACAGGCGCTATGCTCTACGGTCTGCAGACGGTTACCACAACCAACGCCGGCACGGGAGAAAGCCAGACAAAGACGGTATACTATGACGATACAACCGGTCTTCTGTTAAAGGGCTATCACACCATCGGCGACACGCTCTATTTCTTCGATCCATATACCGGCGAAGTTATCAACGGCTGGTATGCAGATCCTGACACGGGTGTTCTCTACTGGTATGAGAACAGCGCACGTCAGGGATATAATGTCAATAACCCTGATTACCGTGGCAAGGAGATCTATGATCCTACCACAGATGCATGGTACTGGCTGGATAACGTACAGCAGGGTGCCGTTGCAAAGAGCAAAGATGTTTATCAGGAATCTTATGCCGGCCGGTTTGCCGACCGCGAGGACGGTACCGGAAAATGGGTACGCTACGACCAGTGGGGCAAGATGATCAAAGGCTGGGACTGGGGTGCTCTGGACAACAACGGAATTCATCAGTACTTCGACGAAGACACCGGTGCTATGGCAAAAGGTGATGTATGGATCGGTGATGAGCACTGGTCATTCGACTGGAATACCGGTTACGGTACACGACTCAACTAATTCACAATCCAAAGTTTTGCACGAAAATACAGGGCGTGTGTACGAATCTCTCGTACACACGCCCTGTTTATTTCTTTTCTTACCTAGAAGAAATGTACTGTATAGTCCGCAATCACTGTTCCATCCTGTGTAATCGTAACTTCATAATTTTCTCCTGCCTGAATCGAAATGGAATCCGGTTTAAAAATAACGCATCCCTTCTGTCCATAACCACCGTTATCCACATTAAAATAACCATCAGAAGCTGCACTGGAAAAATTCCATGTTCTTTCTCTGCCAGTGGTCAGACACTGTAACTTTACACTGACATTGCCGTTTAAGCTGCTTCCGTAAGAATAACTCCATGCCGATGAGCTCTCAAAATACCGCTTCGGCATCTCCGTTGCAGGCCATGCCACACCAGTTACATCCGTGTTATGATAATCATAATCAAATACATACACACTGGAATATGCGGCACCGCTATTGCTTACCGCATAGCCGAATCCGGTCTGCTGCATTGTAGGATTCAAAATCCATCTGCGGTGTCCCAGCCGGTCGATATTGGAAGAATCACTGTCATCCATCCACATCATCAAGGACTTTAACAGAGAAGACCGCCAGCTTGTCATCGCAATGTTGGAACTGGATGTACCGGAATATCCCAGTTCATATAATTCATCACTCATGCCGGATGGTCTGGACGGATAGTGAGACAACTGATTGTTCGCCGCATTGAGCATGGATCCCGTCTGTGCCATCTGGGTATAAGTATCGTTTAATGTGACTCCAGCATCCAGACCGGCAATATAGCGAATCTGGTTGAGCATGGCAAGTGCCTGTCCAAGCGATTCATCCGATACTTTTCCGGCTGCATATGGTGCTGACAGAACAGGATCGGACGCCATCGTTGTCGTTCCGGATATGAGCGCATCTGTAATTCCGCTGGACGCCATATACTGCTCAATCTCGCTCTGGCTGTGATATGTGACTCCCAGCCCATAGGTTTTCACTCCATAACCGCACAGCACGCCCGTCGTCTCATCAAACGCATATGCTGCGCCGTCAATCTCCACCGTTCCTTTTGCCATAGCGCCGGTCACAGGATCAAAATAATAGCGGTTTCCGTTCTGCTCATTCCAGCCTTTTACCATATGTCCGTTCTCGTCATAGCGCACCCACTTGCCGCCGCTGGACTCCTGATACACATCCTTACTGGCCGCCATCTTACCCTGGTCTACTGAATCCAGCCAGTACCATGCATCACTTGCAGGATCATAGATCTCCTTGCCGCGTCCTTCCAGTCCCTGGCGTCTGCCGCCTTCGTACCAGTACTTCACACCGTCAATCTCTATCCATTGACAGTCTGCACCGATACCGGTTGTCTGGTCAAATGAACACGGAACACCATCGATCGTGGTATTGCCTTTTGCCATTGTCCCGTAGGTCATATCGAAATAATATGTTCCGGCATCATTCGTCTGCCAGCCCTTTACCATATGACCATCCGCGTCATAACGCACCCACTTGCCGATCCGCTCTCCGGCATCATTCGTGGCATCTCCCCACTCGCCTGCCAGTGATTCCTGATAGACATCCTTGCCGACTGCCTTCCTGCCCCCGTCGACCGAATCCAGCCAGTACCAGGCGTCGCTCGCAGGATCATAGATCTCCTTACCGCGTCCCTCGGTTCCCTGCTTCACACCATTCTCATACCAATAGAGGTTACCGTCCTCCTCACGCCACTCACCTGCTTCGTCAGCAAGTGCAGTGAGAGGCGCCATGGTCATTACCATTGCCCCCGCAAGCATCATACCGGTCAGCTTTGCCAGAATTTCTCTTCTCTTCATAACTTTTCCCCCTTCTTCTCTTACCGGCGGATACCAGTCACTTCATCGTAATAGTATCTATTTCCATTCGGAAGCGTCGTCCATCCATGTGCCATAATTCCTGTCACAGAATCATAATAGTACCAGTTTCCGTTTCTCTGATATTCACCATGTACCATCTTTCCTGTATAATCATCAAAATAGTACCAGTTTCCATCTATGCAGCTCTCTCCATGGTGCATCTGTCCAGTAATGGTATCATAATAAACCCATTTGCCATCCGGATTGCCCTGCTCCTGGATATTGGTAAATCCTTTATACATTTCGCCTGTTGTGAGATCCAGCCAGTACCAGCCACCATAGCGGTAATCTTCACCCTTTACCATATATCCGTTCGCATCATAACGCACCCATTTCCCCTCTGTACGCTCTGCATTTGCCGGAATGAACACATCCTTATCGCGTGCCATCGTTCCATCCGCATCAAACCAGTGCCACTCATCCGAATCCGGATCATAGACTTCCTTGTCGCGTGCCATCACACCGTTGTCATACCAGTAATACTGTCCATTCTCCACTTTCCATCCTGTCTGTGCCGCCTCATCGAAGGAATGCTCCTCCGCTTTCACAAACTGAAAACGCTGCTGTGTAGCTCCGTTTCCTTCGTACAGCTTCAGATTGGTTCCACTCTCCACACTTCCGTCTGCCGTTATGTACAGACCGCTGTTTGATACTATATTATAGGAACCATCTCCCGCATCCTTGATGTACCAGCGCTGATTCAACGCGCCATTATTCTCATACTGGATTACATTTGTTCCATTGGTTGTTCCACCGTTCTCCGCATCCAGATACTTGCCGGAATTTCTTGGGCTGATGGTATAGATACCGCCGCCAATATGCTTTACGGAAAACTTCTGGTTGGTTCCGCCGAGGTTCTCCCACAGCCCGATGTTTCCACCATTCGCCTCCGAAGCGCCGGAAACATCAAATACCGCATTGGTATTGGATTCTGCCTCAATCTTATACACACCATTTTCAATCGTCTGCGCATACTCCGTGTTGGAAAAGCGGAATTTCTGGCTGTCTTTTGCCTGGAACTGATTGATATAGATATTGGCACCATTGTATGCATTGCCGCCCTCTACCTCCAGACAGAGATTCTTGTCCGCCACAGAACGGATATAGTAATATCCGTTTCCGGCATCCTGAATATACCAATGCTGATTGCTTCCATTGAGCCAGTCATACTGGATCAGGTTCGCGCCTGCGGAAGTTCCTCCCTCTGCATCGATGCTCTTGCCGGAACACATAGCCACAATCGCATACTCACCACCCGAGCGGTAAATGATCTTAAAATCCTGTGCGCTGCGCTTTGTCTTTTCATACAGACGGATATTGGCTCTGTTTGATCTTGAAGAATCTGTCACATCCAGCGTATATCCTGTATTTAACGCACTGTTGATGGTATAGATGCCATCCGATACCGTCTGTGTAAATCCATCTGTATCATCATACCAGAAATCACAGTCTACATTCCCCTGAATACCGCTGACATATCCATTGCTCCGGTACTGCCAGTAATCATAATCTCCGGCATAGGAAGTCTGTGACGTATAGTTCGCCAGCCAGATCTTTGCATTGATGCCGCTGGCATTCATATAGTTTTCAAGCATGGTCTTATTCGCATAAATCATGGGCGTATAGCCAGAGCAGCTGACCGTATAAGCAAATCCGTTCACTACTGTTGTTGCCGCATCTTTGCTGAGTCCCGCCTGATAAAGCCTGCCTCTTCCGCCTGAAATGAACTCAAAGTCCATAACAACCGGCATCGTAATGTTATACCCGGAAATCTTACTCAGAGCAAAACGTGCCTCCTCTGCCGCCTCATCTGCATTGACCGCCTGGGAAAACATATAAACCCCGACCTTTAAGCCCGCCGTAAGCGCTCCGTTAATATTAGCCGCTGCGTTCGGATCCTCCTTCAATGCTCCGTTGGAATATCCACGATATCCCACACGGACAAATACAAAGTCTATCCCGCTGTTCTTCACCGCATTCCAGTCAATGCTTCCCTGATAATAAGAAACATCTATTCCATTGCGCACTGTACGTCCGTTAAACTTTGCATTGTGCGTATACCCGTCCCAGTTTGCTCCGCGAAGATGCCCCTCCACAGATAAGCCATCCGCCGTCTGTGCTTCCTGCTGCAGTTTTATGTATTCCGGATCATCCGGCAGCGGAGCCAGTTCTCCGACTGTTTCCAGTCCCTCATCCGCTTCTTCGGTCTCTTCCGTCTCTTCGGTCTCACCGGCAGCTTCGGTCTCCTCCACAGTCGTTTCCGTCTCTTCGGCTGTTTCCGTCTCTTCGGCCGCTTCCGTCTCTTTGGTCTCACCGGCGGCTTCGGTCTCCTCCACAGTTGTTTCCGTCTCTTTCCCAGACTCCGTCTCAGCTTTCTTCATTTCCTGCGTCACGGTTTCTGCCGCTTCTGTCGGAATATTCTCCTGTGCATATACATGCGCCTGGCCGACCCCCAGGTCAAGCACCATTACCATGGCTAATACTGCTGCCAATGTTCTTTTCATTTCAATCATCCTCTCTTTTTTGTGTTCTGTCACTGATAATGTATCTTGGTCTGTGTTTTACTTCCATGTAGATCTTACCGATATACTCTCCAAGCACACCGATGCAGATTAACTGCACGCCGCCGATAAAGCAGATAATGCTTGTCATGCTCGCCCAGCCTGCCACTGCGTGCCCGGTCACCTGCACAATGATTGACCAGATGACTGCGCAAAAGCTTAACAGTGCAATACCGCAGCCCATTCCTGTAATCATATGTAGCGGCTTGACACTAAGGCTTGTGATTCCGTCAAATGCAAGCGAGAGCATCTTTTTCAGCGGATAATGGCTTTCGCCGGCAATACGCTCATGCCTCTCGTAGTACACGCTGGTACTCTTGAAACCCACAAGCGGAATCATGCCACGCAGGAAAATATTTACCTCTTTAAAGTTGGCAAATTCCTGCAGCACACGGCTTGATACCAGGCGGTAGTCTGCATGATTGAACACTACCTCAGCTCCCATCCAGTTCATGAGCTTATAGAATCCCTCCGCGGTAAAACGTTTGAAAAAAGTGTCCGTATCCCGCTTGCTGCGGACACCATAGACAATCTCGCATCCATCCGCATAGGCATCCACCATATCATTCATCGCGTTGATGTCATCCTGTCCGTCACAATCAATGGAAATCGTGATATCACATACATCCTTCGCTTCCATCAGCCCGGCAAGCACTGCATTCTGATGTCCCCGGTTACGGCTCTGACAGATTCCCTGATAATGCTTATCCTGCTGCGCCAGTTCGCAGATAATCTCCCATGTTCTATCCTTGCTGCCATCATTCACAAAAAGAATGCGGCTGTCATCACTGATTTTTTGTGCATCCACCAGTTCCCTGATCTTGTCCAGAAACATCCCGCTGGTTATCGGCAGAACTTTTTCTTCGTTATAACAGGGAATGATGATATAAAGTATCGGTAACATTTCGTTCCTCCTTACCTCCTGTTCCTTATTGCAGCTGGAAATTCAGGGTTCCCACATTGGTGTTATTCCCCACTGCACTGTTAAAGTAATCGCTGAAGTTCTCGACAGAAAACTGTTCGCAATCCATAATCACATTATCGATCAGGTCGTTGCAGTAATCATCCTGTGCAATATAGATTCCCGAATAATGGTGCCCGGAAATGACATTCCGTGCGACGATATTCTCATAATCTGCCGTAAAGTCCAGACCTTTTACCGGCTCGTCCGGCTCACTTGCATGTCCAAGCTCCACGCCAAAACCATGGTAAGCTTCATTCTCTCCCGCGTTATTGTCGGTAATCAGATTGGAAAGTATCAGATTCCGGTAACCGGATCTTACCATCTTCACCCCACTTCCTGAATTTTCATTGATGTTATTATTATATACTATATTATACGCCGAGTTATCAATGGAAATTCCTGGGAGCTTTGCCGTGGAAGATCCGTCCGCGAGTCTTCCTGCGCCCAAAATGAAATCTGCCTCAAGATCTTCATCGGTCTGACGGTTTCTGTCACCGTTACGCCGGATCGTATTGCCACTCACATAGGTTCCAAATGTTCCGTAATCGAGGCACATTCCTTCTTTTTCATTGTCCTCAATACAGTTATCAATCACATAATTCATATATGCACCGTCAGAATAAAATCCCGAAGAATAGTTTCCCTGAATCAGGTTGTCCTTGACGACATTGTGGTTCGGTGTCTCTTTCAGATCATACAGATATTCATCCAGGAATTCATTGTATGCTGTATATTTGTCTTTGACAATCATGGAAGAAAAAACAATACCGGCTGTCAGGTTTCTGGTTCCACGGTTCTGATAAACTGTATTCCCCTGTATAATGCAGCCGGTTATCTCTCCGTTAAAAAAGATCGCTCCGTTTCCATTGTCATGAACCGAATTATTAATCAGATTGATCTGCGTATTTGCATCCATCACACAGATACCCTTTAACGCAGCATTGGCAACCTCATTATCACGGATTAACACCTGGTTGGAATTGATAATATAGATGCCATAGTCAAAACCGCTTTTAAGCTGCATACCGCTCACTGCCGCATGCCCGGCATCCTCAATCAGAATTCCGTAAGTTACGTTGTCTTCTCCGTCTCCCGTCAGTGCTGTGTCTGTTCCGCTAAGCCATACATCAGACGGCACGTCAATCGTCTCATCCAGTGTCAGTTCTGCTGCCGTCACCTCCACGCGTACCTGACTTCTGCCTTCCAGAAAAGCGTTCAGTTCCGATGCGGTCGTTCCGTTAAATTCCACTGTCTCGTCAAAATCCAGCGCATCCTTTACCGCCACGAGCGACTCATTATATATTGCTTTCCAGTTATATTCCGGTGTATAAAAATCTGTCTTGTCGATACCGAGCACTTCTATTTTCTTTAACACCTGCAGATCAGCCATTTTATCCGCCGCATCTTCCGCGCTCATGCGTTCAAGCTCCGGCATATCGTAACGTGAGAGAATGCTTAACTTATCCTCGGAGAGAACTTTCAGTTCGTCCGTCTCCACATACACATCCGACTGTCCCGCTTCTGCATATGCAAGCTGATTGTCCGTAATAGCAAAACTCTTCTGTGCAATGGCAAGATCAGTTTCGCTCTGTGTCTCTTCTGTGTCCGCCGTTACTGCCGCATCCTCTGTCTGGCTTTCCGGCTTGCCGAAGGCTCCTGTCGCAACCGCAACCGAAAGTCCCAGATATACCGCAATCCCTGCTCCAACAGCTATCTTCCTCTTCATAAATGCTCCTTAATTCAATCCCAAAAATCCGTTCCAGAATTCCAGCGTTCTGAGCTTTAAGCCTTCTGTGCGCCAAGCATTCTGTGCCTTCTTTAATTTAAATCTTACCGTAAATGTGAGTCTGAGCGCAGAAAACAGGCATCGCATCGATGTCTTAAATGATTTCTCCGTTACAAATCCCTTGCGGCTGGTCACGTCATACTGCAGTACTTTCTTTTTGCGGTAGAATAACGCCGGTCTCGCTGCCGCCATCGGCACCACATTGTTTCCTTTTGCACGCAGGAAAAGTCCGTTCAACGTCAAAAGCCTCTTGATTTTTGAGATCTTGCTGTCTACATATTTGTAACTTTTCTCAAAGGTCGGATAGTCAAACGAAACATCCAGTGTATTTAATTCCTGTCCCCGGTAGCCCGCAGCCATCACGCTCTTGTGCAATGCCTCACCATCCTGCTCCATCAGCCAGCCCGGTCCTTTTAAGAAATCTTTGATTCCCTGCAGATATAGATCCACATTCTTATAGCGGTAGAATGTAACCTCCCGGAAGCAATGTCCAAGAATGGCACGATTCAGTTGTCTCGCCCCATACCACTGGCAATGGAACGAATTGTCAATCAACTGGTTTCTCATAATATAATACTCCAAGAACGAGGAATACTTGTTCTCAAACGGCTCATGCCATACGCAGATACCGTTCATGAGAATCAGTGTCTTCATATTGCGCAGACCGTATTCCAGATCATCTCCACGGATAAAGATCGGCATCGGCAGATTTTCCGGTGTGACAATCTTCATCGGGAAACAGCAATACCACCACGCATTGAACTCTGTATATTCCTCGATCTCGTTATAGAGACAGTAGTCACACCTGCGCAGATCCAGATCATGTTTTAAGGATTTTAACCAGCCGCCGTTCCACGAAGCTCCTGACTCGACCTGAATTGCCTGCTTATCAAGACGCAGCATCGCTCCTCCAATAAAAGCATCTTCATACTCATCCTTCAGCAATGTGAGAATCTGGTAGGTCTTAACCAGTGCCTCCGGCTCAATCACAATATCATCATCCATCAGAAGAGCATGTGTGACACACAGTTCCTCGTTGTGTGTCATAATTTCAATCAGATCTCTGGTAAAACCACCTGCCCCACCTAGGTTGCGGTTCGGATTGATATGAATTTTATCACTGCTCAGACGCTCACGATCCAGCGACTGCCCATTATCTGCCACAAACACTTCCAAATGTCCATGCAGCGGAGAGGCAGGATTATTTAAAATAGTCTCATTTAAAATGCGGAGATTCTTCTCAATAAACGGTTCCCGTTTAAATGTACAGATGGCGATACCGATCTTGACATCGCGCACTTTTCCCTCTGCCACAGCAGCATGATAACTTCCACCCGCAAAGATGCTCCCATCTTCCAGTGCCGTAAGCATAAATGTATACATGCCTTTCGCGTCTGCAAACGTATACGGGAACTCTACCTCTGCTGCCTGCTCATTTTCCACGACCGTCTCGCTGACAACATGCGTCAGTACATCATCCTTGATCTTTTCCTTTGTCAAAAGAGTCACTCTGAACCTGCCGGACAATACCAGCTTTACGGACACATCGCCAATAACTGTATATTTCTTCCATTTTTCAATTGAAAAACCATTGAAATAAGTGTCAAACGTTACAACAGCACCTTTCTGCATCCGGATCTTCTTTTCCTCCGGCAGATATTCGATCTTTTTATTATTTTCAACCGCTGCCAGCGCTTTTTTCTCATTTTCAAAAAGTGTCTGCTCATACGGAATATCTTCTGACACACTGCTGCATTCCTGTTCCGTCCTGAAATAAAGTTCCTTCTCAGTACATCTTCCTACTTCCGGGAATAAAATCTTCTGAATCTCCATATTACTCTCCTGCTTATTTCCACTCTGTCTCACACATTTTCGGTGTCTTTTAGTTCAGCTCTGCCTCGCATATTTCCAGTGCTGCAGCAATTACCTTATCCATATCATAGTACTTGTATCCGCCCAGACGTCCACCGAAGATCACCTTGTTCTCCTTGTCTGCCAGCTCCTTGTACTTCTGATATAACTCATTATTCTTGTCATTATTGACCGGGTAATACGGCTCATCTCCCTTTTCCCATTCCTTGGAATATTCGCGGGAAATTACTGTTGTTGGCTGCTTGCCGAACTCAAAATGCTTGTGTTCAATGATTCTGGTGTACGGTACCTCCCGATCCGTATAGTTGACAACTGCATTTCCCTGATAGTTCTCGCAATCCAGCTCCTCTGTCTCAAAACGAACCGTCCGGTACTCAAGCACGCCAAGCTTAAATCCGTAGAACTCATCAATCATTCCGGTAAATACTGTCTTTGGTGCAATATCGGCATGCTCCTGAACAAATGTAAAATAGTCGGTATCCAAAAGCACATCAATACCATCGAGCATCTTCTCCACGATTGCCGTGTAACCTCCGATTGGAATTCCCTGATAGCGATCATTAAAATAGTTGTTATCATAGATGAAACGAAGCGGCAGTCTCTTGATGATGAATGCCGGAAGATCTTTGCAGTCACGTCCCCACTGTTTTTCGGTATATCCCTTTATCAGCTTCTCATAAACATCTGTTCCGACGAGTGAGAGCGCCTGTTCCTCCAGATTTTTCGGCTCTGTAATATGAAGTTCTGCAATCTGCTCCGCAATCTTCTTCTGTGCTTCCTCCGGTGTGCGGATGCCCCACATCTTACTGAATGTATTCATATTAAACGGCAGATTGTAGAGTTCATCTTTGTATACAGCAACCGGTGAATTGATATAATTGTTGAACTCCGCAAACTGGTTTACATAATCCCAGATTTTTTTGTCCGATGTGTGAAAAATGTGTGCGCCATATTTGTGAACATTGATTCCATGCACATTCTCACAATATACGTTTCCAGCAATATGGCTTCTCTTGTCAATCACCAGACAAGTCTTCCCCTTCTTCTTTGCCTCATATGCAAATACTGCACCATATAAACCTGCACCAACTACAAGATAATCATAATTTGCTTTCATAGTTACTCTCCTTTTTCTCTTAAATACTGATTCCAGAACTCCATGGACGTCATCTCCGGGAATGCACTCCGGTATGCACTCTGCACTGCTGCATATTCCTTCTTCAACCGGAAGCCCAGCCGTAGCCACTCCCCCAGCAGTATAAATAGCTGTCTGACTTCCTTACCTGTATAAAAACCCAGTTGTGTGTCCGGATCATAAATCCAGACTTTTTTCTTCCTATAATAGCAATGCGGACTTTCTCCCGCCATGACAGGCACCGGTTTTCCCCGCCTCGCCGGCAGGAACCATCCGTTCAGTGAAAGAAGCTTTTTCTTATCAATATTGCTGGAATTACTTCGTCCGGCGAGAATATCGGCAAGCTGTGTATGTGCCCTGTCCGGAAGCTTCCCGCAAAACGTTTCCGAATAACGGTATCCTGCACGCAGCAGTTCACCGTGAAGCTGCTCAGCATCCACATCCATCAGCCACTGCGGTCCCCGCAGATAATCCTCTACCGCCCTTGTCACAAGCCGGATATCCCGATAACGGTAGCGGAACAGATTCACCAATGTCCGTCTTATAACCATCGCAAACGCCTGACGGCTTGAGTACCCTGTAACATAAAGTCCATTGACAATCAACGCGTTGCGCACATCATAATATTCATTGACAGACGGTCGTTTCTGTTCAAATGCATCATGCCACACGCAGATTCCATTCATCCGTATGGGTTCTCTTCCGCTGCGCAGTCCGTACTCCACATCATCACAATGTAAAAACACCGGAAGTGGAAATCCCTTTTCCCGGATCACGGATATTGGGATACAACAATACCACCATGCATTGTAATCCGCACGCTCATCCTTCTCATTGCACCAGATATTCTCCGCTTCCCTCAGATCCAGACCTCTGTGAAGCGACCGGATCTTGCCATTCTGATAACTTCCCCCTGACTCCTGCTGTACAAATGTATAGTCGCTGCGAAGCATCGCACCGCCTACCATACGGTCTGTATGCTCTTCTTTTAGCAGCGAAAGCAATGTATAAGTTTTTTCAAGTGCCGACGGCTTGACCTCTACATCGTCATCCATCAACAGCACATGCGTAGCATGCCCCTCCCGCATCGTCTCGAGCATTCCTCTGGCAAAACCCGCGGCGCCGCCTGCATTTTTATTTGGACATATTTTAAGCCATGGTTCGCAGTGTTCTTCTCCCAACGTCCTTCCATTATCCGCCACAACCACGCGGATTTTATGACAGAGTACCGAAGTACGGTTCTCCCATAGTTGTTCCTTTATGAGTTTTAAGTTCCGCTCCAGATACTTTTCACGCCGATACGTGCAGATGGCAACTGTCAGCGAAATCTCCCGTAAAGGAGCCGCAGAAGTATCATAAGTACACCCCGAAATAACACATTGTCCGTCTTCTCCCGTCTCGATCTCCGCGTAGAACACACCACGCATCTGCGTTCCTTCTGTTTTATTCCAAAGTTCCAGTTCCACATTCTGTTCATCATCAGACTCTATTCTGCGCTCTGCCAGAAGTTTTTTCTCACAACCGCCATCCGGCAGTCCGCTTACGCCATACAACCGCAGGATGCCGCTTCCCCGCATCCGTGCATGGAAACTCAAGTCCGGTATCGTCGTATAAAGCAGCCACTTTTCTATCGGGCATGCATTAAAATAGGTATCAAACCGGATCAGAGTATTCTCCCCTATCTGAATGCTCTGATCTGCGATCTGATACGCTCCCTTTAAACATCTGATATACAGTTTTTCTCTTGCACTTTCGCCCCCCTGTGGAAGCTCCATTCTCTGTATCTGCATCCACTTAAACCCCTTTTACGTACGCTTCCGTAACCTCCATGACTTCTCCGCTCTGTCTTAATTCTCCATGATCAATCCATGCTGCGTGCGTACACATTCTGCGGATATCCTCGATGGAATGTGATACCATAAGAAGTGTCGTTCCCGCCGACAGCATCTGTGTCATACGCTCTTTGCACTTCTCCTGAAACTTGAAATCTCCTACCGCCAATATCTCATCCACGATCAGAATATCCGGGCGCACCATCGTCGCAATTGAAAAACCGATGCGGGCCTGCATACCGGAAGAATAATTCTTAAGCGGCACATCCAGAAAATCCCACAATTCTGCAAAGTCCACAATCTCATCGAAATGTTCTTCCATGAACTTTCTGGAATGTCCAAGCAGCGTTCCGTTAAGAAAAATATTTTCCCGTGCAGTAAGTTCCATATCAAATCCGGCTCCCAGCTCAATCAGCGGCGCAATCGTTCCGTTGACTGTGACCGTCCCCTTATATGGGGTCAGAATCCCGCTGATCAGTTTTAACATGGTGGATTTTCCTGCTCCGTTTGTTCCGACCAGTCCCCACGCCTCGCCCGGTCGTATCTGGAGTGTTATATTTTTAAGTGCAAGAAACTCTTCAAACATCAGCTGACGCTTGACCAGTTTCACAAAATATTCTTTCAGATTATCGATCTTTTCGGTTGCCATATTAAACCGCACTGTAACATTCTCTAAATCGATGATATAATTTTCTTCCATACTGTTCCTCTTAAATATATAATATGAACTTATCCTGGCTCTTGCGGAATGTCAGAATTCCAAAAGCAAGGAATAGCAGTGATATGATACAACCCCTGGAGACAAGTGTCATGGAAGGCACTGTCCGCTCCAGCACGATCACACGGAACTGCTCAATATAGTAATACAACGGATTCAGATGTGTCACAATCCACCGGATCTTGTCCGGCAGCATCGTGACTGGATAGAAAATTGGTGTTGCATACATCCATGCCGTAAGGAATACATTGTAGATATAGCGGATATCCCGGAAAAATACGGATGCCTGTGCCAGAAACATACCCATTCCCAAAGAAAACACATAAATCTGAATCGCCACATACGGCAGCAGAATCAGATAAACGGAAAACTGTGTCCCTGTAATGAGCATGACCAATACCATGGCCCCGAGCGAAAATAAAAAATCCACCAGATCACTCGTCACCTTTGACAATGGGAAAATGTACTTGGGAACATAAACCTTCTTTAACAATGCTCCATTATCCGTTACTGAATAAATGGCATGTACGGTTGCATTATTCACATAATTGTAGATCGTCTGTCCGATAATCAGATACACCGGATAATGATCTATATCAAAACGAAAGATGCTGGAAAAAACAATTACCATTACCAGCATGATCATGAGCGGATTCAAGATACTCCAGAGATATCCCAGAAAGCTTCTGCGGTATTTCAGCTTCACATCCTTTGTTACCAGCTCGATCAGAAGATCACGGTATCCCATCCACCCCTGTTTTCTATATTTGTTCATCGTATATAAATAACCTTTCCATCCTATTCTGTATCCTGCCACAACACATTCAATATTATAGACTATTCGGGTTTTCTTGACAACTTAATTTGCTATTTTTCATCCTGCCAGAGCGGAATCAGCATATTGTCTGCAAGTTCTTCTCTCGGCAAAAAAGGAGCCAGATCCTCAAGCGGCGGACTTACCAGTCTGCCGTCTGGCAGACGTCTTGTCGCGCTCTTCGGTTCAAACTTCTGTTCTGTTGAAACAAATATTTCACAAATAGCGCATCCCTCCTGTATGAGTGTCTCGCTCACAGCACGCATCATATCTGCATTTGTATGCGCACTCCGGTAAGGATAGCCAAAAGCTGCCGCAATCTTTCCAAAATCAGGAAATGACAGATCACCACTCTCCGGTCCGATTCCTACCTTCTCTCTTTCTCCAAACAAATTGTTCTGCGTCTGGCGAATTGAGTGATAACCCTGATTATTAATCAAAAATATCTTTATCGGCAGCCGGTTGGTTAAAATCGTCTGCAGTTCCTGTAGATTCATCATGATGCTGCCATCGCCTTCCAGACATATCGTTGTCTTTCGGTTATAAGCAATACATGCACCTATAGCAGCCGGAAGTCCGTATCCCATGCTCGCCACCCCGCTATTGATCAAAAAGCGGGAATCTTTTCCTATTATATAGTTATGGCTTCCTACGACGCAGGCGCTTCCATTCGATACAACTGTCATACTGCTTTCCGGCAGACTGCTGCTTAAATATCTGACAAAAGCATAGACATTTGCGTATCTTCCATCCTCTTTCCACTGCCTCTCTGTCGTCACAGGATACTTTTGTTTCCATTCCGCACACCGGCTGCGCCATGCCATTTGCTTCTTAAGTACTTTCTCCTGTTCCATTACTTTTTTTTCTTCTTCACGACATAGCTCTGCCTCTTTCCGGTTCATTGCAGCAAGAAATTCACATGCGTCGGCACAGATCGGAAGTTCCACATGAAGCGTTGTCTTTTTCAATTCTGCCGGATCAATGTCCACCATGATAACATAAGCTTCTCTTGCCCAGCTCTTCCAGTTATAACCTACCTGACGGATCGACAGCCGGTTTCCAACCGCCAGAATCAGATCTGCATTCTGTACCGCGAAATTACCGGCACGATCACCCATGATACCGCCTCTTCCCACATAAAGCGGATGTGTATCCTCAATAAGGTCAATCGAATCCCAGCCTGTTACCACCGGCAGCTGCATCTGCTCCACAAATCTACGGAATTCTTCATAGCCTCCTGAAAGCCGAATTCCATTTCCTGCGTAAAAAACCGGTCGTTTCGCATGCTTAATCCGTTCTAACACCTCTTCGATGGTGTATTCTTCTATTGGCGTTCTGCGCTCTGCATTTTCCTCTGCCGGATGATATCCGCGAAGATGTTCCGTCTCTATCACAAGTCCCTGAAAATCGACCGGAATGTCAACCCAGGAAGGTCCTCTTCTTCCTGTCGTGGCAAGATGGTATGCTCTCTCCAGAATATACCGGATATCCTCCGGCTTCTCCAACATCACTGCATATTTACACATTGATGCTGCTGCCTTTGTAATATCAAACTCCTGATCGCCAACAGCCCGTATGGGCAGACCATTTGTAAACTGCTGCATATAACGCGCCGTCGTGTCATAACGCACCTGACCGGAAACAACAAGCATCGGTATAGAATCCAGCCAGCCGCCCAGCACCCCCGTAAGTGCGTTTGTCCCACCCGGACCTGTTGTCACACACACTGCAGCAATTCTGTTATTAACACGCGCATATGCTTCTGCTGCCATAGCGCATGCCTGTTCATGATGATTATAAGTGCAGTGAAGTCCTTCCTTATGACCAAGGGCATCATTCAGATGCATTGCCCCACCGCCAACCACCATAAAACAGTCTGTTATTCCTTTTTTTACCAGAAAATCCGCTACATAATCCGCTAATCTCTGTCTCATATTCTTCTCCTGCCAGCCATCACCTCTCAGCTTCTTACTTTCTGACAGCCTCTGCAATAATCTCCGCCATATAATCAATCATCTCATCCGTCATTCCTGGATATACACCAACCCAAAAAGTATCTCTCATGATACGGTCTGTGGTTTTAAGTTCCCCCACAATGCGATAACCGCTCTTTGCTGCGCGCATCTGGTCAAAACAAGGATGCTTCGTCAGATTCCCGGCAAACAACATTCTCGTCTGAATGCCATGCTCCTCTATATACGGCACAACCTTTGTTCTCTCCACCCCTTCTCTGCAGGTAATCAAAAAACCAAACCAGCTTGGGTCTGCTCCCTCTGTGGCCTCAGGCAGAATAATCCTATCCTGACAGTCAAGCAGTCCTGCACGTAACCGTTCAAAATTGTGGCGCCTGCGTGCTGTAAAGCCATCCATCTTATGCAGTTGCGCGCATCCAATTGCAGCCTGCATATCCGTAGCTTTTAAGTTATAACCAAAATGTGAATAGACATACTTGTGATCATATCCCTTCGGCAGTTCCCCGTATTGCCCATCAAATCGGTGCCCACACAGATTGTCCTGTCCGGACGCACACACACAGTCACGTCCCCAGTCCCTGAAAGAGCGCACACAGCGGTGAAGCAGTGGATTGTTTGTATAAACTGCGCCACCTTCTCCCATTGTCATATGATGCGGCGGATAAAAAGATGATGTTCCAATATCCCCGATCGTACCCGTCATCTGCTCTTTTCCCTTGTAATAGTAGGTACTTCCAAGTGCGTCACAATTATCCTCTATCAGCCAGAGTTCATGCCTGTCACAAAAATCACGAACCGCTGACAGATCAAAAGGATTACCGAGTGTATGTGCCGCCATGACCGCCTTTGTTTTATCAGAAAGCGCCTTCTCCAGCATACACACATCCATATTGTACTGTGGAATCGTCACATCAATAAACACCGGTACTGCCCCATATTGAATTGCCGGTGTCACGGTTGTCGGAAACCCTGCGGCCACTGTAATAATCTCATCTCCCGGCCTTATCTGCCGCTCCCCAAGAAGCGGTGATGTAAGTGCCATAAATGCCAGCAGATTGGCAGATGAACCCGAATTAACCAACGAACAGTATTTAACCCCCACATATTCTGCAAATTCTTTTTCAAACTGCGTGGTATATCTCCCGGATGTCAGCCAGAATTCCAATGCACTGTCCACCAGGCTGCACATCTCCTCATGATCATACACGCGCGAAGCATATGGAATCCGTTCTCCCGGTGCAAATGCATTTTTCTTTCCATGATACTTATCGCAATATGCCTCTACCATATTAAGAATTTCTTTTCTGGCTTCTTCCTCTGTCTTATGTTCAAACATCTTTCTACCCTGCATCTTTCTTATTCTGATCAATGATTCTGCCAAACCATCCACGGAGCACGATTTGACGCAATCATGCTCTCAAGCTGATCCTTTTCTCTCTTGGTATCCATACACTGCCAAAACCCGTCATGGCGGTAGGCATCCAATTCCCCATCGCTCACAAGCCGTGATATTGTCTCTTTTTCAAAAACAGTGTCATCTCCTTCGATATAATCAAAGATTCCCGGCTCCAATACCATATAGCCTGCATTGATTCTGGATCCGTCAACTTCTGTTTTTTCCCGGAAGGCTCGCACAGTCTCATCCGAGTGATCAATCTCAAGCACGCCAAAACGCTGCTCCACATGTACTGCTGTAAGCGTTGCAATCTTACCGTGCTTTTTATGGAACTCCAGTAATTCCGACATATTGATATCTGATACGCCGTCTCCGTACGTCATCATAAACGGCTCATCTCCCACATAAGGCTGAATCCGTTTGATGCGCCCTCCTGTCATGGTATTAAGTCCCGTATCAATTATCGTAACCGACCATGGCTCCGCAATATTATTATGCACAGTCAGTTTTCCATCATTCCGAAAGTCAATCGTGATGTCGCTGTTATAAAGATAATAGTCCGCAAACCATTCTTTAATAATATGCTGTTTATACCCTGCACAAATGATAAAATCATGAAATCCATAATAGGAATATTCTTTCATGATATGCCATAAAATAGGTTTGCCACCGATTTCAACCATTGGCTTTGGTTTTAAATGGCTTTCCTCACTGATCCGTGTTCCGAATCCCCCTGCCAGAATTACTACCTTCATTCATGTTCCCCGCCTTTATCTGTTTTTAAAAATCTGATACACCATTGCTCCGATCGGAAGAATCCGATATCCAGTTTTTCTGAGCATCGTTATGCTTTTCTTTCTGGTTGCAGCATAGATTCCCGGATAATGTTCTTTTAATCCAAGATCCCATTCCCTTAATTCTCTCTGTATCTCTTTCTGCCGCCCCATGCTGATATAAATCTGAAACTGATTTTCCACAACCTGCGCAATGCAGCGTTCAATATAATAAAGCGTTCCCTCCGTCAGTCCTTCCAATCCATCATAAAAAGAAAGCAGACTATTGAGCACACGCATATGCTGCTCGCGGTTTTTCTGCATGCTCCTGATATCCATGCTCTGCCCGTTTCTTCCAAGCCGGTACATATAGATGAACTTCGGATAGAAATATACTGTTTTTACATAAGGGATCGGATAGGTAATATACTCACAATCCACATAATAACAATGCTCATCAATGACAATGTCATACTCTTGCAGAATCCTGGTTCGAATCGTAAGGGCATGCATTTTTATCACATCTGTCACACCGCCCGCTGTAAGATCCACGGTACATCCATATTGCTCCCTGCTGGATGTGGCATGTTTTTCACTTAAAGTCTGCTCTGTTCCATCCTGAACACACAAAAAATCCGCTGCCACAACATCTGTGTCCACCTGTGCCAGCAATTCCACAAACGCCGGGAGTTCCTCTGTGTTCAGCCAGTCATCCCCGTCCACGACCTTAAAATATTTTCCTCTCGCATAGCGGATTCCGTAATTGATACCGGAACCGTGTCCCCCGTTTTCCTTATTATAAAGGAAATACGAATCCGGATATCTGTCGCAATAACGCTGCGCAATCGCCGCCGTCTGATCCTTTGATCCGTCGTTGATAACCAATACTTCAATCTGGTCTAAAATCTCTGTGACCTCAAACGATGCCAGACAGCGTTCCAGATACTTTTCAACATTGTATGCTGGAATAACAATACTTAATATCTTTTCCATGATCCCTCTCTCATCGCCGGAGCATTCTCCGGTATATGATTTTCCTCACAAAATTCGGCTGCAGGGTAACACCCATCGTTAAAAGCAGTGCCATCAGATACTCCCTGCCGCAAAGCCACCCCATTTTTTTCTGTTCCCACCGGAAAGCAGCATATTGTCTGAAATATGCCATTCCTCCGCGCCGCTCATACACACTGTTATTGTTGCGCATACGCACCAGCACCTCAGGCAGGTTGTAAAACTCCATTCCCCGCACCAGCATACGGCTCCACAGATCATAGTCCTCTAACAGAGGCATATGTCTGTAATTTCCCGCAGTAAGAACCGCCTGTTTCCGGAACATGACCGTCATGTGATTTACCGGATTACGGTATTTCCCATAGCGCCGTATTTCTTCATTGGACTGCGGCATCTGTTTGCGTCTGCTGTAAGTCCCCTCATCATTAAATTCCTGCATCCATCCGCCACAGACAGCCACCGTGGGATGTGCCGTCATGTAATCATACTCATGTCTGAATCTGTCATACACGGCTATATCATCTGTGTCCATTCTTGCGATGAGCTCATGTGAGCATAATTCTACACCTTTTGCAAGTGCACGCCCGAGCTGCACATTCTCTTCAAAGGAATATGTCACAATCTGCGGATGCTTTTTCTTTAATTCAGAAATAGCCTGTTCCAGTCCTTCCGTCAGTGGTCCATCCTCCATCAGTACCACCTCATCCGGAACAAGCGACTGGTTGAATACGCTCTCCATCGCCTCTTGCAGATATTCTGGTTTTTCTTTTTTATATACTGACATTAGTACCGAAAATCCCATTCCGCTCTTCTACCTCAAAATGTCTATTTCATTCACTTATCACCACACTGTTCAAACCATAATAATCACGCACGCTCGTATTTCTCCAGTCTGCCGCATCACTGGTAATATCATCAAAATACAGAAGCTTCGGCTGCGTCGTATATGCAGATACAGATACATCTTCCCCCGCAGAATTCAAATACAACTCCACTCTCTGATCTGCCTGTACCGAATATTCCTGTGCCTGTTCATAAATCAGTTCTCCCCGCGCCTCATAGAATGTAGCATCCGCTCTGCATACCATTATGAGTCCCAGTGCAAGCACAGCTCCAGCTGCCACTCTTCCTGTGCAGTTCCATCCCTCTGCCTGTTCCATAATTTCCACATGCATTCTCGTACAAAGCCAACCGCACAGATAGAATTCATTGACAAATACAAGCAGCACGAACACAAAGTAAACTACGTTCCACAATCTGCCATCTCCGGCTGCACCCGTCGCATAAATCGGCGGGCAGAACATCATACAGATCCACGCAACAGATGCCACAAAGACCACCAGCGGATACCGAAAGCCATATCCCTTTTCCACACATATCTTCTTTGCCGTTACCATTGCAAGCGGCAGGATTCCGGCAACACAGAGCAGAAGTCCTAAACCAATCCAGTCATTCATAGATACGATCCCCTGTTTGACTGCTTTTATAATTGTGCCCCAGAATCCTGGCCGGACTGAAAAATCCGCTTGGCGCACTGCGGTGCCAGGTGAGCACACATTTATCAGAAATCCGGTCAATATTCCAACAGCTACCAGCAGGCTGGAGATTGCAGTCCGCCATTTTTTTTGCAGAAACGCCAAACCACATGCCAGAATACCGAGCACCAGACCACACAGTGCGGTAACATGATTTCCACCCATCAATATTATGCCGAGGAAAAGCGTTCCCAAAACCTTCAACACATACTTCCACCACGAGCCAGCTGTATGTAAGCTGATCTCCCCTATAATAAGGAGAAGAAAAATTCCGTAGAAAAATGTATAATTCATTGCCCCGTTATACCAGTAAAGTCCCTGTACCGCACTCGGAATCCATTGCACCATTACCATTGACATTGTAAACGCTAATGCCATTGCCCCTAAAGCAGAGCCTTTTAGCTTATAATGCAGTACATATTCCGCAAATATCAGATTGGCTCCATAGATGGTTCCAACCGTAAGCCATACGGTAAGCGCATAATATGCCTCACCAAAAATTGCCGGCTGTAGTGCCAGCACAAACGCAGATATATACAATCCCTGCCATGTATGCCAAAACCGGATGCTCGTGCTCCATGCTGTTTTTATTAGCTCGCCTACAGAATGCGTTTCCTGCCACACCTGGTAGGTCTGTATGCTGTAGCCGAAATCATCTGCGCAGGGATGATCATATACTCCGAGTTTTAACAGTGGAATAACGGTAATCACTGAAATAACGATCAACACGACAGCCCCTGCTGCCGATATTATTTTCTTCCTGTCTCTCATATCTTCCATTCTCCTACTCCTTCAACGCTGTCTGCTGCGTTTCATCCACGCCCTCGGTGTTCTCCTTCTGGAAGAGAATCTTGAACGTCAGCAGCATAATCTTGACGTCGAGCCACAGGGAATAGTTCTCAATGTATGTGACGTCAAACTTCAGCTTGTCATACGGCGTGGTATTGTATTTTCCATATACCTGCGCGTATCCGGTCAGTCCGGCCTTCACCTTGGTGCGGAGCACGAACTCCGGAATCTCCTCGGCATACTGATCTGCGATCACCTTGCGCTCCGGTCTCGGTCCTACCATGGACATATCGCCCTTTAAGATATTAAACAGCTGCGGCAGCTCATCAAAATGAATATTGCGGATGATCTTTCCGACCGGCGTCACGCGCTTGTCGCCCTTTGCCGCAAGTCTGGCGCCATTTTTCTCGGAATCCATGCTCATGCTGCGGAACTTGTAGATCATAAACGGCTTCTCATCCCTGGTCAGACGCTCCTGCTTGTAGAACACCGGACCTCCGTCGTACAGCTTGACCGCCATTGCAATGATTAACATGAACGGCGATGCGATCACAATACCAATCAGTGACAGCATAATGTCGCAGGTTCTCTTGATGATACGCTGATCGATCGACAGTCCCTGATTGCGTGACAGCAGCAGCGGCGTGTCAAACAGATGGATGTCATCCGCCCCGCGGAAAATAATGTCCGAGATCTTCGGTGTGACATAGGTCCGGATCGATTCCTGGTAACAGAACTTCATAATCTGGTTTCTCGCCTGTGCCGGCAGATCACAGAGCACCACCGCATTGTATTCGCGGATCATCGGGTAAAGCTTCTCATGACCAATCTCATAGCTGACCGATCCGCAGATATTGTACTTGTCGCGGCGCGTATTGATCTTCGAGATCAGCTCGTCCGGCGCATAATGTCCGTAGATGACAAGCATCTGCCGCGGCGGGTACAGCTTGGCATAGAGTTTTCTTATGATGTAGATCCACGGCAGGATGAAGACTATCTCAACTGCCATAACGCCGAGCATAGGTGCGGGCTCCACATAATCACGGCAGATCAGGCAGAGCTCCAGATAACCGACGATCCCGCTCAGTAAAATGGATAAAATATGGGACAATGCAATATCCGTCATCCGCATATAGCCGATATTATACCCGCCAAATACCTTCGTAAAAAAGAAGATCACCAGCACATACAGTCCGACGACCGCCCAGTTTCCACGGCGCCAGAAACCAAACTGCTCCTCGTAAACAGTGTACCAGATGTAGCCAAAGCAGAATCCCTCCACCAGCAGAGTGATCAGATTCGCTCCGTAATTTAATAGATGCTTATATTGCTCTCTTAATCTCATTCAGTTCGATTCCTTTGCTATTATTCCCTAAAGTATATCACATATGAACCGGCTGTGCCATAGCAGTCGTACCCGGCGCTCTCCATCAGCGTCTGATCGTCATAATCCGCTTCCAGGATCACGCAGTTGCTGTTATACTTTTCCGCCATGGCAATCTGGTTGTCGACTGCCGCCGGCACCGCCACAATGCTTGCACAGTCACTGATGAACTGCTTCTCTGTCTCATCTTCGGTCACAGTATCCTGTGCGATCATCCGCTCGATCAGATCCTCTCCGTAGAGCAGATTCACCGAGGCGTCCAGCTCGCGGATCTGTGCGCAGACCGCACGCGGCGCGATCATATTCTGTATGTTTCTGCCAGACTCCCGCAGCGCATCGTCGAGTTCTGCAATCTCATGCTCCACATGGTATGCATTCTCCGGCACGGCAAGCTTTGGCGCCGTAAACTGAAAACTCATACTAACCGCCACGAGCGCCGCACACACCAGCACGCCGAGCGCTCCCGTCCACACATGCTTTGTCCCGACCGCAAGCTCCGTCACCGGGATTGCAGCCGCGACCGCCGGAAGCAGCAGGAAAAACATTTTCCAGTAAGACGTCTCCATCCAGAAGGTGCTGATGTCATTGTATCCAAACGGATTCCCCACAAGTACCAGCATACACGCGGCGTAGGCCGTATACATGCGGCACCCGCGGCTAAGCCGCTTCCACTCTGCCATCAGAAAGAGAAGCGCTGTGAGAGCCAGTACCAGACTGATGCCCCCGGTCCCGAACTGCCGGAATTCACTTTTTAACAGTTGATAGACTGCCTCCATCTCTCCACCTCTTTATCAGTGCCGCAGCCAGAGCCACTCCCCACACAAATGTCACAAAAAAGAATCCTTTTTCATACAACAGCTGTCCCGCAGCCGCACTCACCACATAATACAGAATCACATACGGCTGTCCGAACGCCTCGATCTCCCGCAGCTGCTTCTTCTCACCCAGAGCAAGGAGCACCGTAAGCGGGAGTTCTCCCAGGAAGAAAAGCGTCTCCCCGTTCCAGCAGTTCTGATATAATCCAAATGCCACAGACCAGTCTGCGATCAGCGAAACCGCATATAAAAGCCACACCACGATCTGAAAGCACCATTTTTTCTTCGTGTCATGTTTAAATAAATATTCCGCCCACGCGGCATACACCGCCATATAAAACGGAAGTAAAAACACCGGCAGCAGAATCCGGACGAACTTTGCCGGGTGCAGATTGCTCATTCTGACATACACGGCATAGTAAGCCGCAACCGGCGCCGCCTGCTGCGCATCGAGCATCTCTTTCTCATAATCCATCATGGCGTCACGGCTTTTCCCTGTCATGGCGTCATACTCATACAGCGAATCCGTCATGTACATGGTCATGACCTGCTCCACCGTATGCTCGTCCGTCCGGTTCGCCGCAAATCCGCCCGCGACCGCAAGGATAAGCACTGCTGCAACTGCTGTGAAAAGCAAGCTTGTCCTGCTTTTGATCCGGATCAGCTCGCGCATATGCCATCTATAAATTATAACGCCTGTCGACAGGATTGTCAAAACAGCGAGCAGGACGCAAAAGACCTTCGTCAGCTTCGTCAACGTCCATTTTCCGTCGAGTGCAATCCGCGCCAGCCCGTAAAACAGCGCCCAGATCGTAAGACTCCCGATCAGATACGCCGACCGGCGTTTTCGATACTCCCTCTGCGGGAACAGTCCGAACAGACACCCGGTCAGTATCGGAAGAACCAGCCACACAAAAGCGAGTATCACTGTTTTCAGAATTGTAAGCATCTTCCCCGTCCCTCCTTACTCTTTCGCACACCGGTATACTTCATATCCTTCCACCGCGCCGACATAGGTGAGATCCAGCTGCTGCAGGTATTCCGCGGAGTAATACCGGGTGTTGCGTACAAAAAAATCCACCTGGCGCTCTGCAAAAATCTCGTTCATAATCGATGCGTCAACCTCGACACCCTTCACGAACAGGGAAACCGCCGTGCTGTGATCGTCATACTGCCCGTCCACCGGAAGTTCTTCCGTATCTGTGAACATGTAGCGCGCCATCTCCGTATTGTTGACCGCCTCGATCACGGTCGGATCGTACTGCCTTATGCTGCTGTACATCTCCTGATCGACAAGAATCACCGGATTCTCCTTCTTGGAAGCCTCCGCAATCAGTTCCGACGTCTCGAGCACCCAGGAATCTATTTTGTACACGTTTTCATCCGGAATGTACTTTACCAGACTGCTCCCGCACAAGAACACGATGCCAAGCACCACCACCCCGACGGCGAACTGCACTTCTCTCTTTGCTTTGCGATTCACAAGACGCGCCAGCAGATAGGCACACAGAAATTCCGCCGGAAGCAGCCAGTAAAAACGCATATAGCGATCCTCCCATCCCATCTTCTCGATGATCGGACGCATCAGGAACGGATTATATACCGTTGCCAGCAGAATCAGAAACGGCCAGACAAACAGTTCCATCAGTTTCTTATCCTTTTTGTATACAAGATACACCAGGCAGCCCAGGTACGGCACCAGATACAGCGCTCCGTTCCAATATTTCCAAAAATTCTGATAAAAGAAATCTATTTCCGCCATTCTTTTCCCTCAACCTACAGAAAACTCAGCACACCGGCAGCCAGACACGGCAGCACCGACAGCACCGCATACCCCCAGTATTTTAACTTCTTCCTGCGAAGCAGCACTGGGAGGAGTCCGACACCCAAAAGCATCGGTATCATGAACACGCCGCTCATCGACATCGTCGCCCCGGCGAACGCAAAGACACCGAGCATGATCCAGCACTGCTTTTTCTCCGTCTCCTCCGCCGCCAGCACAATGGCAAGCAGCGCAAGCGGAAGATATACATTCGCCAGCATGGATTTCGACTCTGCCATGCGCGTCCACAGATAATAGCCCGGAACCTCGCCGAGATTCCAGCACAGCACACTAATGAGCGCACGGATGATTGCCGTCCACACCGCAACCGCACGGTTTCCTTTGGAGAGACGCAGGGCAATCTCATAGACCGCCAGATTGGCTGCCACGATCTCGATCACGCCCATGATCCGGTTGACCACCACCAGCGGATGCATGAAAAACAGCTTCGCTAAAAACGCGATCAGCATGGAATAACTGTCGTGCCACGCCACCGCTTTTCCCACATAGACGCCGGTATACGCATCGTACTGGTACATGGTGTCCGTGTAGAGCGCATTGATTGCATTCCCGTTATAGTAGCTGGTATCATAGCGGCTCACATACAACTGGTTTCCCATCCCATACCAGATCTGAACCACCAGCAGCACGAGAAATAGCAACAGCCACACATCGCGCGCGGGATACCGCATCCAGGATCCGCCCTCTTTTCTTCCGGCTCTGACCAGATACACCACGCCAAGCGCCACGGCAATGACAAGCACCGCAAGTGCCGTGTAGAAAAGCACATGGAACGCCGCACCGCCCGCCTCGGTGAAAATATCCACAACGGAGAAAATCCCGAGGAAAAGTGCCATACCGAACAGCCACAAAAAGCCCGGCCCTTCCTTCCGCCCCATAAGACGGCAGACTCCCGCCCCCAATATCCAGAAAATGCAACTTAACACCACCAGTCCAATGACGATCCCCAAAGCAGAATTCATACGTTTTTTCCTTTTTCTATTCTCTATGCCACTTTATAACTTCATATTTTCCGGTCTTGCACAAAATATCCATGTCATCCTCGAAGCCATGCCCGGATACCCACCTCTGGAAAGTCCTTGCGTCTGCCTTTGTGTTCGTAATCAGAATTGTAATATCTTTCTGCTCACCAATCAGTGTATCTGCAAGCAATGCATCCAGTTTCTCTTCTCCGTTCGTCAACACATAAACGCTCTCATAACGACCGAGTAACGGGAAGCACTCGTACCCTTCCGCATGCTCCCGGATCAGAATCAGTCGATCTGTATCTGCCGCCTCAAGCGCCGCCTCAACCTGATCGCTCACCCGCACTTCCGTGTTCTTATTATAGTAAGTATACACCAGACTGCTGCAGGTGAAAACCACCGCAAGTATCGAATATACCATCTTGATTCTGTGAGGTCTTTGGGTTGTCTCTGCAAAGAAATTCAACTCCATTACAATCACAAGAAACATCAACGGATATGCCACCTTAAAATAAGGAAACCGGGTGGTCAGAACAATCAATGCACAGTAGCCTGCCAGAAGCCATTCCAGCCAGACCAGCCGGTTATCTTTTTTCTCCGCTTTTCTAACGGATCGAACAAGATTTATAACAAACAAAATGCAAAATCCCGCCATCCACAGAACATTTCCGAACACCGACGCAACAAATCCTGCCGCACTCTCCTTAATCGCCTGTGCCGGTGATGTGCCAGTTCCCGAAAGTTTCGAAAACAACCCCAGTACAGACATTGGATCAAGCAGAATACCGATTCCGACCGCCAGAATACCGCAGATGAGATAGCGCCTCGTATTCTTTTTCCGCTCCTGCCCTGTTAAATTTTTCTTCAGCCAGACCAGTGTCGCGATACCAAGCACAACTGCCCAGACTCCGGTTGTATAATGTGCAATATATCCCAGCGGATAAAGTACCAGCAGCCCCGCAATATCCCGCCGCACGGCTTTTTCCATGCCATCCCGCATCGCCTGATATAATTTTAAATGCACCAGCAAAAGTGCGAGTTGAAATGCCATGGCAAGCATATAAGCACGCAGATATGTACTTAAATCCAGGCAGCCCACCGAGCACCCGAACAGCAGGCACACCAAAAGTTGTCTTTTTGTATCCGCAGTAAAGTATCCGGCAATGCCATACAGCAAAAGTAATACCGCCACAAGCGCCACCGCATTGACCAGAAAAGCACTCCATTTTGTTGCACTGATCGCAGGGAACAGTGAGCCAGACAGATGCACCAGTTCATAATACAGGTAGGAATTGGCATCATCCCCCATCGCATTCAAGTAGACATCCCCCAGATGTAAGCGCTCATCCTCACGAATCGAGAACCAGTCGCTGATCTGCTCCTTCCCATACCATCCGCATTCCTCCGGTCTGGGATAAGAAAAATAAGCAGCACCACGCCTGTTTTTTGCAAGATCCATTCCAAAGGCGGCAATGTTTTGGATCGTCTGCGCCACAGAGTCTGTGAGAATCTCATCTTCGAAATATGCACGGATTCGTCCGGTCGACAGCATCCATCCTTTATCCGTACTGTTCGCCATGCCATAGGTGACGACCTCATCCCCGACCAGATAACAGTCAATCGCCATATATCCTCCCGTAATAGCAAGAATCAATATAATCACTGCCAGCAGTGCCACACCATGCCTGATTTGCTTTTCATCTGTTTTCATATGTTTTCCCTTTATCCATAGTTTCTAGCGATTTTGTAACCGTTCAAGCCCTTTGTGCAGCAGCTCCATCACGGTGTCGTTCCGGAAAAGGAGCAGACAGCCGAAATAGACCGCTGCCGCCGCCGCAATCAGAACGAACAGCATGACAGGCACCGCCCATGACAGATGTTTGAGCCAGCATACCACCGCCGTCATCGCTGCCAGCGCCGCGCCCAGACTGATGACATAGTTCCTGCCGATCGCAAGGTGATAGCTGCATCTTGCATGCCACACCAGCACTGTGGTCACGGCGATCTCCGACAGAACGGATGCAATCGCGGCACCGCTCTGCTGCATGGACGGAATCAGCAGGAAGTTGACTGCTGCATTGATTACCGCCCCCGCAATCGTTGCGTGAAGAATTTTTTGCTCCTGCCCGGTTGCGATCAGCACGATGTGTCCCAGGAAATACGCCACCGAGAACACCAGCACCAGCACGCTCAAGATCCGCAGTGTTCCGATCGACGGCAGAAATGCCTCTCCGAACAGAAACGGCACGATATACTCTGCCGTAATACCAATTCCAACCGTACACGGCAGTGCCAGAAGAAGCATAATCTTAAAACCCCGGCTGAGCAGTTCGTTGCATCTGTCATATTCTTTCTGCTTGTAGTGATAGCTGATGCGCGGATAGAAAACCGCCACAAGCGCGATCACCACCGTGTAGGTCATGCGCACGATCTTCACCGGATTGGAATAATATCCCACGCACGTCTCCCCGTGGTAATATTCCAGCATGATGGTATCTAACATCGTGTAGATCTCCGTGGCGATCGTGGACGCCAGCAGAATCAGCACCGGCTTTAAATGTCTGCCCGGATGCAGACCCACGTCCGGTTTTCCGATATATTTCCGCAGATTCCACGCGTTTAGCAGGTTGTTTCCCGCCGTCGCCACGCAGAGGATAAAAGCGTAGATCACATAATCTTTTGCCTTCTTTACAAACAGAAGCATCGCCACAAACGAAAGAATTTTCACGATGATGCTTCTGGTCGCAATATAACTGTACTCCTCCATACCCTGATAGAACCAGTCAATGTTAAAAATATTTAAAACCAGCATCAGACCCATGATCTGAAACAACAGCTTCCGGTCCGCAAAATGCGGAAAATTGTCCACAAACACATAGTACGCCACAATGCACATCAGTGTCGCGGCAAGATTGATGAAAAACAGTTCCCAGAAGGTGCGGCTTCGCCCCTCCTTTGTCTCACCGCTCTGCGCGATCGCCTTTACGCCATAGGTCGGAATCCCGAGCGACGCAATCAGCACAAAATATGCCACAATCGTGTTGGCATACCCGACGCGGCCCACGCCTGCCGGCAGAAGAACTCTCGAGATATAGGAAGTGGTAATAAGCGGAAAAAGGGCCGTAAAGCCCTTATAGATCATATTAAATATAGAGTTTTTTACCAGTGATTTCTTCTCTGCCATACGTTCTTCCTCTATGATTCTGTCTATCCCAGCCGCCCGAGGCGGATCAGAAGTTCCCTCTTCCAATAAAACACATTCCGGTGCCAGACCCCGGTTTTACTGCTGCCGCACACGGTCCTGATACACTGCATTCCGGCGTAGCGCTTTGCCAGCCGGCGGAAATTCTCGTTGTATGCGTGATTGATATGCCCCGTCGAGTGATGGATCAGCGCCACGTCACAGACATAGACGTTCCCGCCGTGCCATCTGGTATGCAGACAGCGCTCCACGCCGTACAGATGCCAGTTATCACACAGCTTTTCATCGAACGGATTCTTTTTGAAATGTGCCGTGTGCCCGCCGAAAAAACATTCATCCAGCGAATCGCACGCCCTCATTCCCGAAAATGCCTGCTCGCCGGCTGCGGCAAGCTCTCCTGCGCCGTGCTGTACTCCGGATAAAACGATTCCCTCGGCCTCGCCAAACCGCTTCTTCCTTCCCGGAATCGTCCCCGGCACAATCCCGGCAACGCCCAGCAGATCCTCCTCCCCGGTCTGCGCCAGGTATCCGGCAAACCGCGCGAGCGTATCCTCCCCTGGAAGTTCGACGTCCTGGTGGGCGTAGATCACATACTCCGTCTCCACGCGCGCCGTCGCGGCATTCAGTGCAAGGCTGCACGATGCATACTGTCTGCTGCAGTTGTCCATGCCGATCAGCTCATACCCGGTATTCTGTTTTGCAAGGGACGCCTGCAGCCTCCCGTATTGTTTCCTGTCGTTGTAGCAGCAGACGATCGTTATCTTATTTTTCATATTTTTTCATCAGACCGAGAAACGCCCGGTACGATTTGGTGATCTGTGTATAGTAAAAAATCTTGGCATCGCATACATCGCTGTACAGCTTCCTTGTCGTCACAGCCTCTTTATGAATGCAGGTGACCTCCGGCGAATACAGCATCCGCAGTCCGCTCTTTGCCGCCAGATAGTAGAGAATCTCCTCCTCCGCATACAAAAAGGTGCCTTCCCAGAAGCCATCATACACTTTGAAGAAATCTCTTGAAAACACAAGGCAGCATCCGTGGAGCAGCACTCCCTCGCGCTCCTCGCCGACTCTGCTGTCCGCCGCTACCGCCTCGCCGTCCACCTCGCGGGTCGCTCCGGTGCCACGCGACAGATCGCCTCCGTTCTTCTTCCCCAAGAACAGCTTGGACATCCGGTAGCTCATCGCCCGGATCCAGGATGATAAGATCTGCTTTCGCATATAGTTCAAGGTATAGCTGCGCTTCTCCGCCACCGGGTTAAAGTGCTGCGTGCGGGTCGCGTCCACAACATCCGCGCCCAGTATCGCATACGGCTTTCTGTCGTAGATCTCAAACAGGCGCTCACAAAAATCCGGCTGTTCAAACAGGATGTCACTGTTTGCAGCGACGATCAGATCCGGATCATAGTGCTCTCTCGCATAGCGGATGCCGAGATTGTTCCCTCTGGCAAATCCGAGATTCTCTCCCGACGCGGTCACGCGCACCCGTTTTTCATCGATAAAATGTTCCGCAAGCCACTCCTCGCTCCCGTTTCCGGAACCGTTGTCCACGATGACAATATGCATGTTTTTCCAGGTCTGCGTCGAAAGGATCGACTCTGCACATGCGGCGGCTTCCTCGTATGTTTTGTAATTTAAGATGACATAGCAAATCGTTCTCATCGGCACTGTCTCCCTGAATTCTTATGCGCCCGAGTATCTGGTCTTCGTGCCAAGGATAATGCGGACATACGGGGTGATGGAACGCACGATTGCCGTTCCGAGTCCAAAATACTTGTGCAGGAAATGGAACCAGTCCCGAAACGGCAGTCCCTTTCTGCTCTCCTTGAGCTTAATGCGCTGCATCTTTGGCAGCGACTCGTCCTGCCAGGTTCCCTTCAGGCTGCCGTCGTTGCACTGCCCGATGAACTTCGGGAAAATACGAATCTCATATCCCATCCGGCTGATGGCGAGTCCGTAATCAAAATCACCGATACTGTGCTGATAAAACGGGTCAATCGACACTTTCATGAAAATGTCATGCGGAATGATCGCGCAGTTCGCGTTAAACGTGTCAAAACAGATGTCCTGCGCCTCCGGGCCGTATTTTTTGTACTTGATGCCCTTGACGTACTTGATGCCGCCGTAGCTCATCCTGCCGTCATCCCCGCACATCGCCCCGACCATGACCTTATCCGGTGCAAACAACGGGAGCATCTCGTCGAAAATGCCCGGCACAAACTTCGTGTCATCGTTCATCAGCATATAATACTCGTAATCGGGATGCGCTTTTTTGGCGTGCTCGATCGCCTCATACATGCCGCGGTTCCAGAACAGTCCGCCGTCGCCGTTGATTAAATCGATCTCATACGGCATCGCCGCCAGCATCTCATCCGTGCCGTCCGTGCTGCCGTCATTGACAATCACATAATCAAAGGTGACGTTTTTGTTCTGTCCGAGCAGTTCCATACTCTGCCTGGTCAGCTCTCTTCGGTTATAACAGGTAAATATCGCTAATACTTTCATCTGATTCTCTCCACGTTCTGCACTCTGTGTCTTGCTGCGCAATCCTGCGGTTACACGGTCAACTTACAGTTGACCAATATAGTTTCTGCGAAACACAATGTGATAGATATGTTTTAACAGGTTCGGCTCCGATTCATGCAGCAGCGCCCGCTTCATCAGCCGGTGTACCTCGGAGCGTTCCTCCACCTCATCCGGGAATTCCGTGACCGCGTGATCCGTCGCCAGATGGTGGTCAAAGACCGGTTCCCTGCTCTCTCCACAGTGAACGCCGCTTCCGTCCCATCCCTCGTTGCTCACCAGCGAGTGCAGCGGCGAGAGGATGTAGCCGTCCCGTTTAAAATTCGTCCAGTACCAGCGGATCGCCCAGGAATTCGTCCCCGCATCCGTCTGCTGTTCCTTCATAATCTTATAGAAATTGTAAGTGTTATCGTAATTAAAGCGGCGGCGCAGCTTTGCATCCTCTTTCATCCGCGTCCAGTCGCTGCATGTCGCATCAAAATGCCGCCAACGGTCTGCCCAGGTCGCCCATGACCAGCTCGTCCCGGTCAGCGTGTGAAAATAGGATTCACACGGCAGTGTGACCGTATCCGCGAAATGGGAAAAACCGGTCACGCCGGTCACCTTGGGATTCTTCTCGTAGCGCGAGAGCGCATCATTCATAAACCGCAGGAAATAGCGGTTCGTCACAAGATCATCCTCCAGAACGATCACGGTACCATAGCGCTCTATGATCTCCGTCACACCCTCGATCACGTTTCTGGCAAGCCCGTAATTTTCCTCCCGCGCAATCAGCGTCACTTTGAAAAAGCCGCCCGCCTGCGCCACGTAGTCGCGGATTTCCTGTACTTTGCCCCGATCCGCCTCTTTTTTTGCCGCGTCGGAGAACACGAACAGTTCCGTGTCCTGCGCCAGTTCATTTTTCGCCAGCGCTTCTATGGTGCGTCTGGTGTGCTCCGGTCTGTTGTAGGTAAATAAAATCACCGGCGCCGTTTTTTTCTCAGCCATGTCTCTCCTCCTGCCGATGTCCGTCTACTCCTGCTCTCTCGCCCATTCCACGTATGCTTCTATGCCGTCGGATAGTGCCATGTGTTTCTCATATCCCAGCTTTTTCAACAGGGAGATATCCGCTCTCCAGTTGCGCGGGTCGCCCTCCTTGACCATGCCGTTAAAGGATACGACGTCCGCATCCGCGCCCAGCTTTCCGGCATAGATCTCCGCCAGCTCGCGGATCGATACTTCCTCCCCGTTCGCGACATTGATGACGTTCTCCGGTCCGTCATAGGCAAGGATCAGTTCGATCGCACGTACAATATCGGAGACATGAATGAAATCTCGCGTCTCCTCGCCGGTTCCGAACAGTTCGATTCTTCCGGTGTTCTGATATTTCTGATAGATATCCCACAGCAGCTGCTTGCGCAGTCCGTTGCCGTAAGCAGAAAAAATACGGATGCTGCGGATGCGATAGCCGTGAATCCGGTTGTAATACTCGCAGAGCTCCTCCGCCATGTGCTTGTGCAGCCCATAGGGGGACATCGGCGCCGCAGCGTCTGACTCGCGCACCGGAAGCTGTCTCGGATTGCCGTAGATTCCTGCACTCGAGAGGAAAATGATCTGCGGTCTTTTTTCAAATGACTTCAATGCCAGAAGCAGCTGATAGAGACTGTGCAGATTGCCGTCGAGATCCGCCATCGGATTGACCACCGAAGCCCCGACATTGGCGCTTCCCGCGCAGTGCAGAATCACATCCGGCTGCACGCCGGTAAAGATCGCCGCCATCTCCGCGGACTCCTGTGACATGTTGCACTGATAGTAGGTCATGGTGTCGCCCGGCTGCCTGTCTCCACAGTAATTTGCCGCCAGATCCAGTCCTGTGATCTCGTATTCTTTTTCAAAATATTCCTTTGCGTGTCTCCCGATAAATCCGTTGACACCGGTTATCACCATTTTCTTCATATTCATCCTCCGGCACAAGGCCATCTTCCATTACACGAAAATCTTCTCCAATGCCTTCGCGTACTCTCCCGCCTCGCGGTACATGTTTGCCATTCCCGCCATCATATCTCCTGCAAAATATGCAGCTTCTTCCGGCCGGTCTGCCCTCTCTGCCGTCTCCACGATCAGATCTGCCAGTGCATCCGGATCGTGCGGATCAAAGAGTGTGCATTTTTCATTCTTCTGCTCTCTGTGTACCGGAATGTCCGACAACAGCACTGCCTTATCTAACACCTTGGCGTCCTCCAGCACCGTTCCCCAGCCTTCGCAGAGGGACGGCTGCACGATAAAGGCGGCATTTTTCATAATACAAAGCTGCTCCGTGCGCTCCACAAAGCCCAAAAGCCGGATGCTTCCCGCCACCGGTTCAGTCTCCATGATCGCTTTTAGCTCATTGATGTATTCCGGGTTGCGGTAGTCTTCCAGATTGCCGGTAAACACAAAATCATAATCCGCGAGAAGTCCCCGCTTTTTGATGCGCTCGATCGCGCGCACCGCGACCACATGATTCTTGTGCTTCCAGAACTGGTTCGGCAGATAGACGTACTTTTTATGCAGTCCGAATTTGTCCGCCACCCCGCGCTCTAACTCCGGCGTGATCGTGCGCAGTTCCGGCTCTATATAGGAGACAAAATGCACCACCTGCGTCCTGCATTTGTGTTCCGGATAAAAACGCTCCAGATCATGGCGTGCATCCTCACTGCTTAATACCAGCGTATTCGGAAGTTCTGTCATCTTCCGGTCCGTGACGTCCTTGCGCGCCAGTTCCTCCGGCTGGAAGAATTCCGGCAGCGTCTTGTGCTGGAAATCCGGAATCCAGAAAATGCCGCGTGAGGCAAACAGGCTGCCGATCTTGTTGAGTTCCAGCGCATAGCAGTATTTCACGCCGTGCAGCCAGATCAGGTTCATCTCGTAGAGCGCCAGCTTTGCCTTGTTCGTCCCGTCGTAGATATGCAGGTCGATGCGGTTTCCGAAGCAGGTAAAAATATCCGCATGTGCGGAGTCGATCAATACCACAATGCGGTATTCCTTTTTTATCTTCTCACTCTCCAGACAGCTGAATATGATATTTTTTAAGTAGTACAAACCGCCGATCCATCCGCGGTTTCCAAGTCCGTTGAACAATATTTTTTTCATCTGACAGCCTTTCCCATCACATAGCAGAGAGCATCGATGCAGCCCTTTGCCACCTCTTCAAATGCAAATGCATGTGCGCGCTCATAGCTGCGCGTTCCCATCTCCTTAAGACGGTTTTCGTCCGCAAAAATCTGATCGATCTTCTCTGCAAACGCATGTGTATCCTCCGGGTCGACGATGTAGCCGTTCTCCCCCTCCGCCACCAGGTCAAACGCACCGTCGGCGTACTTTGAGGAGATCACCGGAAGCGACGCGCACATCGCCTCTAAGATCACGAGTCCGAAACAGTCCTCTCTGGTCGGCAGGATGAAGACATCCGCGTTGTGGTACAGTTCGCGCAGCGGCTCCCCCTCCACGTATCCTAAAAAGCGGATACGCTCGGTGATCCCAAGCTTTTCCGCCTGTTCTGTAAGAAGCTCCCTCTCCTGTCCCTCACCAACAATCGTAAGGTGAATGTCCTCACTCGCCTCTGCCAGCGCCGGAAGCAGAAGGTCCAGCCCCTTTCTCTGGATCAGGCTTCCCACATACAGAAGTTCCCTTCCGCTGTAGTCTTCCTTTTCGCGCAGATATTTCTGAATGTCGACCGTCAGATAGGAGAGAAAACATTTCTTCTCATCCGCGCCGTACGCAATCTGCGCCTGTTTCGATGCGGTGCTGCTCGCCACGAACGCCGCCGCACGCTTTATGATGTAACTCCGGGAAAGCCGCTGCACCTTCCCGATATTTTTTTCTGAATTCAAGGTTCCATCCGTCCAGCTGATGAATGGAATCCGCTTCTTTCTGCACCAATGTACCGCTCTAAGGATCGTTGGGTTGTATTCCATGGCAAATACAAGATCCGGCTTTATTTCCGCCAGCAGCTTCTCCACGCCGACCGGAAGGAACACATACCGGTCATCAAAACGCTTGCGGATAATCAGTGTCTTTGATTTTAAGAAATGGTAATGGCTCAGTTCCGCCAGTTCGACACTCCATTTGCGGTTCTCCATGCCCGCCCCGGAAAAAATGATATGAAATTCATACTCCGGATAATGCTTCTGCAGATATGCAAAAAAGTCCACCCGGTACGGCGACGGAATGTTCGTGATAAATACAGCTTTTATCATTTTGATATATCCTCATAAATCCTGATCAGTTTCTGGTAATTGTCCTCCGGGCGAAGACGCTCGGCATAAAAGGCTCTGGCGTTCTTTTTGAGCACCGACAGATCCATCGCATCAAACGCGCTGATCTTGTCTGCGAGATCCTCCGCGGAATTGTAGGTAAACTTCACGCCGGTAATGCCGTCCTGCACCATGCCGTCCATGTTTCCGACTCTTCCCGCAATCACCGGCACGCCGTAGGAGTACGCCTCCGCGATCGTCATCGCAAACGCCTCGTAGCACTGCGATGTCATGATGACCGCCTTCGCCTGATAGAACTTCTCCGACATCTCGTCCTTCTGCAGATAGCCCAGAAACTTTACATTCTCCATATGATGTTCCCTGACATAGCGCTGCATCTCTTCCATCATCGGCCCGTTTCCCGCCACATACAGCTTCTTGTCCGGCAGTTTTTCAAAGGCTCTGACTGCAATATCAATTCCCTTTAAGGCTTCCACACGCCCGGCAAACAGGAAATATTCTTCGTCCGAGCGCACCTCGTTCGGCACGATCTCCTCCGCGAAGGTAAAATTCGGCTTGATGTAAACCCGTTCCGGATTCACGATCTCTTTCTTTGTATCCAGCGATTCCAGCAGCTTCTTCCGGTTGAACTCGGTCAGACAGATAAAATTCACCCTGCGGTATGTCCCCACAAACCTGTGAATCTGCAGGATGGCGGCGCTGACAAAAGACTGCAGCTTGCTGTTCCGGTAGCACTTGTGCCGGATGGCGCAGCCCATTCCGTGCTGCACACACTCCTCGCAGATCACATTGTCCCGGAAAAAAGATCCCGCCGGACAGAGCATGCGGAAATTATGCAGCGTCTGCACCACCGGCACCTTGCAGCGGAATGCCGCGTAAAAGACGGACGGGCTGACCATCGTCAGCGTGTTGTGTACATGCACGATGTCGATCTGGTTCTCCCGGATCAGCTTTTTTACCTCGCGGTAAGTCTTAAGCGAGAACACCGCGGTAAACGGCAGGAACAGCTTTCCCACAATGCCCTTCTTCGCCAGCTCGCTGTTGGAGCGGTAGTACGTGTAGACCTTGTGTCCGTGTTCCTCGAGCAGGCGCTTTTCATTGCGCACCACCACATCTTCCCCGCCCGGGATCTGATAAAAATTGTGTATCTGTAAAATGCGATAATTCTTCATAGACTTCCTCATTCCGCCGCACATACATCATCCCGCTTCTTCTCCAGCAGATCCGGATAGAGCAGAATTCCGCACAGCAGCACAAACGGATTCATAAAACCATTCATGATAAACTGTTCCAGCACACCGTAAAGTGCAAACGCCGCGATCATGACCAGTTCTTTGTAATAGCCGCCGCGGTAAAGCCGAAACAGCGTTTTCGTCACACACCACAGGAAAAACAGCGCCACAATCGCACCACAGTACAGGAACACAAACATGTACGTGTTGTCAATCAGCCCGTAATACTGTCCGTAAAACAGCTCCTGCGCCCGCGGGATCAGTGAGACTCCCTGTGTCTTATAATAGCTGCTCATGATATAGATTCTTCCCGATACCAGATGGTTCAAAAGACGCATCACGGAATTGCCGCCATCGTAGAACAGCATCGTGCACAGACTGAATACCGCACCGACCGGAACTGACAGCGCGAGAACCACCTTCCACCGGTTCTTTGCAATCTTTTCAAAAATAATCAGTGCCCAGACAAAGAAAAAGACTGCGATTCCCGTTCTGCAGTAGGTAAATTTGTAGAACAAAAGCGCGGTTGCCGATGTTCCGGCGAACCACCAGACATTCAGTTTTTTATAATTATAATATAGCAGTAGCAGCAATGTCAAAAAGACCGCAAGAAACGCCGTGTTCGGCTCATTCATGGCAAAGCTGTACACCGGAATCTCCACGTAGCTACTGTCCGGCGTCGTTTTGTAACCAATATCAAAGACCCCGAACGTTGACCCGATCACTAGCATAGCCAGACAGAAGACCCGGATGTACACCGCCATCTGAATCATAAACTCGAACCTGCAGTTCTTCATGGCAATGATCGTCATGAAAAGCAGCAGCCACGTATTCTGCTTCGTAATCACGGAGAGCCCGAGTCCAAGAGCCAGCAGCACCGCAATCCACGCAATCTCACGGAGCGTGTAGCGCGTGGTCACAATCTTGATCGCCCAGAAGCTCATGGCAAAGATAAAGAAAAATTTGTATATATTATCGCCGTGATCGTACGCCAGCGCTTTCATCAGGATATTGATCGCAAAATACCCGTAAAACGCCGCAACTCCCACGCTCTCCCAATCACTTGTCCGAAAAAATGTCTTGATTCTATCCATACCGTCCTTTCTGCCTTCCTGCTACCGCGCTATGATCCGATTCTGGAATACACCGCATATACGTCTTCGATCACAGCAATCTTTTCATATCCGTATTCCGTCAGATCCTCGGGGATCTGGTGAAAAGAAGTATTAAACACTATATATCTGCAGTTCTTATTTTTCGCAATCTCCGTGACACGCGCCACATCCGGATGCTCGCTGCTCATTTCCTCGTAGACCTGCTGTTCTTCCTCCCCGATGTTGGAGATAAAGCCCTCCGCATTTCTTCCGTACAGCAGACATGCGGCTGCGGAATATTGTCTGACACTGCATAAAAGCTCGTTCGGCACGATAAGCGTCTCCTGCCAGTCAACCAGCCGGCTCTGCACCAGATCCGCAATCTCAACTGCTGCCTGCGGCAGTTCGTACACATTCGACCGCTCCCCGTAAGTCTCCGCCGATAAAACCGGCTTCCCGGTCACGAAGATACAGACACATGCCACCGCCACCACAACAATGCGCAGTGCCTGCTTTCCAAGCCGGTACGCCATCCTTACCACCGCATAGGCGATCACGAACGTCCACGGAAGCATCCACAGCAGCCGCCAGTACACCCCGCTTAAGAAGCGGGTGCCCACATATTTGTAGAACACCGGGTTGAAAAAGAAAATTCCCACCAGCACCGACGGCCAGAACAATCTGTGCCGCTCCTCCTTCCCTAGGAAGAAGCAGCAGACCAGCGCCGCCGCAAACAGCAGCAGATGGACGAGACCGGCACGTCCGCCGGTAAATTTTACAAATTCCCCCCACAAAGCCAGTACATAGCCCATTCTTTTACTCCTACATCAGGTAATATCCTAAAAAAATCACACACGGAACCGCTGCCAGCCAGATGGCAAGCGTCTTTCTCCAGTTCCTGTAATAGCAAAAATCCAGCACGCCATAGACGGCAAGCAGAACCGACGCTGTCACGATACCAATTCCGGAAAGCATGCACGTGCCCACACCCGCCACATAGAGAAGCGGAATCCAGCGCTTCCACGCCTCTTTCTTCATGATCTGGTAAAACAGATAGAAAAACAGCGGAAGCGCGAAGCTTGCGCAGACTGCCTTCCCCTGCCAGATGCGCAGTAGCAGCATGGACGCCAGCGTGTGCGTCGACGTGTAGCCCGCAAGGTGAAGCACGGAGAGCACGATTCCGAAGAGAAATGTCTTCTCCCAGTCTCCGCCAAACAGCACCTGCCCGATCAGCAGATACAGGGCATAGCAGATCAGAATCAGGAAAAACGGCAGATACGCATGCGACAACGCCGCCGGTGCCATATTTCCCTCTTTGGCATGCATTGCGACAAACATCGCCCACGGCGAGGTCAGATCTTTGCGTACCTCCCCGGTATCCCAGTACATGTAGTCTGCCGTGATCGGATCCTCCCGGTACATGGTGTCATGTACGACCGCCGATACTTCCTCCGCCACAAAGCGTGAGTCGTCATCGTCGCTATGCTCGTAACGCGCGGGGATATATGCCTGCAGCAGAATCAGAACCGCCGCAAGAATCCCAAAGACAATCGTCCACGTTCCGTTTTTCCCATGCCCAGTTTTCTTCACGACTGCGCCGTCCGCCGTCCGCACAGTTGCATCCGCTGCCGCCGTCCCAACAGCCGCGACCCCCGCCCGGTGTCCCAGCCAGATGACAAATGACAGCACCGCAAGGATCTGCAGAATGATACGCCACAGCAGAAGTGCCTGCGTCAGCGTTTTCTGCATCATCACAAACGGCACCAGCACAAGCTGTGCCGTGGCGAGCATTGTCGCAAAGCCGAACACCCAGGCGTGCAGAAGCTGACTCGCGCACTCTCTTATTTTCAAAAAGTCCGTCCACAGCAGGCCGATCCAGGCCGGCACGAACACGAACATCCCAACCATATAGAGCAGGCTCTTACAGCTCATACACCAGAACTCCTTCAAGCACGATTCCCTGTACTGCCGCCTCATTCTTAAGACGATACAGTGTCTCGTTATTCACTCCGCCTCTTGCACACACAACAAAGTTCTTGTCACAGAGCTTTCCTGCCGCAAAAGCATCTGCGCTCTCTGTAACATTCGGGCTGTTGATGACAATGTATTCATAAGTATCCTGCATTTCCTTCACATAGGAAGCAAAACGCTCGTTCATGACCACGTCAAAATTCTTCTCCTCAGCCACATCTCTGCACAGTACGTCCAGATAGCTGTTCTGCGTCGTCGGCACCGGGCGGCTCTCGTCACCCAGAACATAACGGCTGATGGAATTGCCTGCCTCCTTGCCCTCCGGCTCCTTGACCAGATCGATGAGCAGGGTCTTCTTTTTCTCATTTGCAAAGCTCATGGCAAGCTTTAATCCGGCATCCTTTTTGAAATAACCGACCGGCATACAGTTCACACTCACGCCCTTGTGATCCGCTCCGCCCTGTTTTTCTTTTAAAAACAGCGCTAATTTCTTATATACTTCCTCTTCATTCGCTTTTCTGGTCTTCACGTCATCGATGACCGGAATATCCAGACATGCACGCACTTCCTCTGCGCTCTTCGGCTTCCGGTAGAGAATCAGCCAGAAAGTATACAGCGCTACCTCCGCAATGATTCCAAGCAGTGCACCCGCCGCGATTCCTTTTTTCACGCCGCCCTTGAAATCGTCCTCAGAGATAAAGTAATTCTCCGCTTTTCTGGTCTCGCTGTTCGGATACGGTGCGTCCAGCACGGTAAAGCAGGTCTCCCCGCCCGTGAGCTCACTGCCCACCTGAAGTGTCGCATCAATGATCTCCTGTGTAAATGCAATGGCGCCGTCCTCATCGGCGATGCTGAACGTTCCGGTATCAATCGGATACTGCAGGTAGATCGTAACCATATCTCCCGCTTCGCCCTGCAGCACGTCGAAGATTCCCTGATACGTCTTATAGTCCAGATCGCATCCCGTCTTCTGCTGCACGAGTTCATACGCGCGGTAGCTCTGCGCCATCTTAATGACATTGTTCGCGCGCTCCGTGGAGGCACTGGTGCTGTAGTCTGCCACATACAGTGTAGCTGTCACCTGTTTTACATTTTCATATACACTCTGCTCGATAAAAGGCTTCAGAGATTTGTACTTGTAGCCGCCAAGCACCGCTGCGCACACTGCGGCACAGATCAGCGCCAGCCACCATTTGCGCAGATTGCACTGGATGATTTCCGCAATACTGTATTCCCTGTCTAAGCGATATTCCTGATTCATATGATTCTCCTTCCTTATTCTCCGCCCTTCTCAAAAACAACCTTGATCGTTTTTAAGATAATTTTTATGTCAAGACCGATGCTCCAGTTATCAATATACTGTACATCCAGCTTTACCACATCCTCAAAGTCCTTGATTTCATTTCTTCCGCTCACCTGCCAGAGTCCTGTAATACCCGGCTTCGCGCTTAAGCGGCGCTTCTGATGGGATTCATACTGCCGGAACTCATCCACTGTCGGCGGTCTTGTTCCAACGAGACTCATATCTCCCTTTAACACATTGTAGAACTGCGGAAGTTCATCGATGCTGGTCTTGCGGATAAATTTGCCCACCTTTGTGATGCGCGGATCGTCTTTCATCTTGAACATGAAGCCGTTCATCTCGTTCTGGCTCTCCAGCTCCTTCTTGCGCTCCTCCGCATCCTTGTACATGGAGCGGAACTTATAGATCTTGAAGAAGCGGCCGTTCTTTCCCACACGCTTCTGTGCGAAAAACAGCGGTCCCGGCGATTCGATCAGAAGCGGCGGCGCTAAAAATACCGTAACAACCGCGGTGATCGCCAGACCGACGATCGCTCCCGCGATATCCATCAGCCGCTTCACAAACAGCATCTTCCAGTCATAATACTGATTGGAAAACGTCACAACTGGAACATTTCCCATCATATTAAAATTCTTGTGATAATCGTCAAACCGTTTCAGCAGCTCGATCGTGATATGCACGGTTGCTCCCATATCCTCGAACGCTTCCACCACTTTTGCCAGGGATTCCCCGGTATCGTACGGAACGTTTAAGAACACTTCGTCCACAATCTGTTCCTTCGCATACTGGAACATGGTGTCGTAGGTCGCCACGACCGGAATTCCCTCATACCAGGTTCCGATCTGGTTGTCGTCGATGATCGCAATGCCGGTCAGACGGTGCTCCCAGTCTTTTGCATTCTCGATCTCCGCAAGCGTATCCTTCACGCGGTCCGTCGTGGTGACAAGAAACAACTGGTTCGTCCCCCGCTTGTTGCGGTAGATGTGCAGCAGATAATACTTGATCGCCGCGTGTGCCACGAAGAACAGCACCAGGTTCATCCCTGCGATACAGAAATATACGCCTCGGGAGGCATCCGCATTGTTGTGCTGCAAGAAGATCGTCAGCGCTGTCACAAAAATCATGATGACGCTCGCTTCAAGCGCCGCCCAGAAATCCCTGGCGAGATTGCGCCGGATAAAATTCTTCTCCAGATCCGAGAACAGCAGGATCAGCATGTAGATCACAAGCACGATGCCAAAGCTGTCCATCAGCTCGGACTTCATGTTCTGCACGGACACGTTCCGGTATAGAACCAGCCACAGATAGCCCCCACCGAAATAACTGATGACAAAGCAGATCAGATCCGCCAGAAGCAGCATGACTGTCTGAATCTTTTCTTTTGATTGGTACATAATAAACCCTCTCTTTTATCCCTCATAGATGCTTTCCCGGTTGCCCAGAGAAAAGTATATGCAAAAGCGCTGCTCCGGCGCCGCCTGCCACACACAATCAAAGCCGAACTCCGGATTTTCCACCCGACGGAGTTTAAACATCTCTGCCACATCCGCCCGCGCTCTTCTTGTAATCTCCGCCGCAAACTGCTCTCCGCCCGGCGCCGCCACCCGGATGTTGACCGGAAGGCATCTCCCGTCCCAGGTCTTTGCGAACGCCCATCCGGAACAGACCCTGCTGCCGTCCTGGCACTCCGCCCGGTCGATATGGTAGAGCAGCTTTCTCACGCGCAGATACGCCGACTCTCTCACAATCTCTCCGCCGTCCCCGGCTCCATCAAGCAGCGCCGCAAACGGAATGATTCTGGTTCCCATCCGCCGCTGCATGCTGCGCACCGGAAACGCCCCGGCTCTTAAATACTCCTGAAAATGTTCTTCCATCCGCGCAAAGCATTCTGTCTCTTCCTCCGTGAGACCGGCAGACTTCAGCCAGTCCGCAAGACTTTTTCCCTCTGCCTTAAAAATCTGGTAATAGGCATAATAGACTGCACGGTAGATCAGATATTTCTTCGGCACCGGAAATGGGAACGTCCACTCGTAATCGATGACGGTCCACCTGCTGTCCGCGGCGGCTTTCCCGCTCTCCACGAAAATATTGGAAAATATCATATCCACATCGCTGACTGTGGCGCAGGGTATTCCTTCCGGAAGCTTTCCCTCCCCGAATACCTCCGCAAACTCCGGCGTCCTGTCAAAGGGGATCTCTCCTCCGCTGCCGGACACACGGTCTGCATACGCCGCGACCATCTGTTCCACCGTCTCCCAGTCGCCGGCTTCCACCGCCTGTTCCATGAGATGCTGCAGATTGTCCCCCTGCACAAACGGCGACACGCTTCTGCATCCCCCCGGCACATCCTCTGTCGTACAGGGGCAGAAGGTGATGCGGCTGCCCGCGTATGCCGCGTCCAGCTGCTTTCCGAGTTCTTCCTGCCTGCGGATATGGTCTCCCGCCTGTATGGTACAGGCGTACTTATATACTTTTTTCTCTCCGGCTTCATCGGTTACTATATCCGTCCGGATACGGAACCGTTCCGCCCGCTCATTGGAATATTTTGAATAAATCGTTCGTTCCAAACGCGCTATCCCTCCTGCACAGCTTCGATCAAAAAGGAATTGGAGAACGTCTGAAATACGCCCTCCTCCAACAGGGAATCAAACATCACACGCTCGTTGAAGCATGCCACCCTGTCACGGTCATAATTGCTGCGCCCCTCGGCGAGTTCGCCTTTCTGCGGCAGCCACTCGTCCGAGTAGATCACGGACGGGAACTTGTGATCGGGATAGGGATAATAAAACGTCAGTCCCCCAAATCCCGCCTCCTGCAGCAGCCTTGTGTACTCTGCCCGGCTGTAGCTTCTGCCAAAGCGTCCAACCGCCGCCGCATCCGGATAACCGTCAATTCCGGTAAAATATCCGCCGCAGTATTCTTCCTGACATCCCGCAAGATATTTCAGCCCGATCCGGTTGGCGTCCGCCACGTAAAACTTTCCTCCCGGCGCAAGCAGCTCCCGTAACGCCGGAAGCTGTTTTTCCCAGCGGTAAAAATGGCCGGCAATCAGGATCGCATCGAACCGCCCGTGCTCCGGAAGCTGTCTTCTTATGTCAAGCTTCTCCCTCTCCTGCGGTTCTTTAAAGCGCTCCCTCAAAATCTTCTCCTGCAGTTCACTCTCCGCAAGCGCCGTCACGCCGCCCGCCATTGCGAGCAGCTTTCCGGTCAGCGCCCCGCATTCCGGATTACATTCCAGAACGCGCATACCCCTGCCAAGCGGCAGAAAACCAATCAGGTTCTCCCGGATCTGCGACAAATGGTACAGATACGGATACGCTGCCCGCTTCTCAATGACCGCGGCATATTCTTCACGCTTATTCTGTTTTATCACCTCATACAGTTCTGTCAGAATGTCCGCATCTGTCATAGGATTCTCTATTCCTCCACACGCTCCACGGTCGTCTCCGAATTCATATCATAGAAACCAACCGTATTCTTGTCCGATATGACCGTAACGCCCACCACATCATACAGCCGGTGGTACGCACGGAACTCGCCGCCCACGTAACCGGTACAGCTGATGGACAGCAGATACTCGCCGCCCTGCAGATCCATATTCTGTTTAAAGGAAGCCACATAGATCTCTCCTGCCCGCGCCAGCCCGACGCCGACCTTCTCGTACATGGTGTTCGTTCCCGTGACAGCGGTTCCCTGCACAGTCTTAAACGTATAGGTAAAAATCGGATCCTGAATATCGGTGTGAAACTGCACCTTTGAGCGGATAGTAAAAGACGTCCCCTTCTGGATACAGCTCGTATAGCTTCCGTACTCGTCAATCACCGCAAAATCAATGATTTCCGCTTCCCCGGTTCCGTATTCATTCACCTGCGGATTCAACTCATAGTTGGATTTCCACAGCTTCTTTGTCCCATTTTCCTTCGCGTCCGCAAGCACCTGTCCGCTCGCAATATTCTGCGACTGATTTAACAGCACTTTCTTGTACAGGTTGATCGTGTCCTTGGGATTTCCTTCCGACAGCTTGACGCCCTTGTTTAAAAGAATCACGCGGTCACAGTATTTTGCCACACTGCTGATGTCGTGGCTGACAAAAATAATCGTCTTGCCCTCCGCCTTGAAATCCTCAAACTTTTTATAACATTTTGCCTGGAAAAACACGTCTCCGACCGACAGCGCCTCATCGACGATGAGGATCTCCGGATCAATGTTGATCGCCACCGCAAACGCCAGACGCACAAACATGCCGCTGGAATACGTCTTGCACGGCTGGTTTACAAATTCGCCGATATCCGCAAATTTCAAAATATCGTCCAGTCTTGCATCCATCTCCTCCCTGGAGAATCCCATCATCATGCCGTTGAGATATACGTTTTCGATGCCGGTGTATTCCATGTTAAAGCCCGCGCCAAGCTCCAGCAGCGCCGAGATTCTCCCGTCAATCTCGACCTCACCGCTTGTGGGTGAGAGCACGCCTGTGATAATTTTTAAGATGGTAGATTTGCCGGAGCCGTTCGTTCCGATGATTCCGACCGTCTCACCTTTTTTCACATCGAACGTGACATGGTCGAGTGCCCGATGTTCCTTGAATCTGCCTTTTCCCGCAAGTCCCAGCGCGTCAAACAGCCGTTCCGAGGGTCTGTTGTATAGCCGGTATACCTTGCTGACATCTTCTACCCTGATTGCTAACTCATCCATTCAGTTACAAATTCCTCTCTATAATACATCCGCGAAATGCGGTCGCAGCCTCTTGAACACGGTTGTTCCGAGAACCAGTATCACTGCCGTCACAACCCAGAAATATACGGTAATTCCCATATCCTCCCAGAATCCGATGTGATTGATCAGTGCGTTCCGGTATCCCGAAACAATGTAGTACATCGGATTGAGCTTTAACACGGCAATCGCCCAACCCGGTATCTGCACCATCGTCTCAAAGTTCCACATAATCGGCGTCACCCACATGCCGATCTGCAACAGGATTCCCACCACTTCTTTCATGTCGCGGAAAAATACCGTCACCGCACTCGTCGCATACACAAGCCCTGTCGCAAACAGAATCATACAGAAAGAATAATATACGACCTGAAGTGCATACCAGTCCGGCATATATCCCATACAGATGAAAAGCACAATCGTAAACGCCACAAAAAACAGATGCGTAAACAGCGCCGATATCATTTTTACCACTGGGAGCATATCGATCTGGAACACGACTTTTTTTACCAGATAGCTGTACTCCACCAGAACACCGGTGCCGCCGTTCAGCGCTTCCTGAAAATAGAACCACGGCACAAGTCCCGCTGTCAGCCACAGCACGAACGGAATCTCAATTCCGGTCCTAAGATCCGTCGCCTTGGAATTCAGTCCCTTCTCAAACACGAACCAGTACAAAAGCACCGTGATTACCGGCTGGACGAACGCCCAGACCACACCAAAGTAGGAGCCTGCAAACTTCTTCTTGATGTCATTTTTTGCCAGATTCCATACCAGGCTTCTACTTCCGATCAGATGATGAAGCAGTGATGTATCCTTCTTCTTTCCTGCCATCTATGTTCTCCTAATCTCTTTCTATCCCTCTGCAGGCGCATGTTTTTCCTTACTTTATGCCGTGCGCCGCCTTATATTCTGCGAAGCTTTTCTGCACTTTATCCTTGTCGGATAAGATCAGATCCACCGCTGTCATTCCTTCCGGCATCGGCCATTCCACGCCGACCTCGGCATCATTCCACAGAATACCGCCCTCATCGTTCGGATGGTAGAAGTCCGTTACCTTGTAGCAGAACTCTGCCTCCTCCGACAGCACGATAAATCCGTGCGCAAAATTCTTCGGCACGAAAAACTGCTTCTTGTTCTCCGCGGAAAGCAGCACGCCGTACCATTTGCCGAACGTCTTCGATCCCTCTCTTAAATCCACCGCAACGTCAAACACCTCGCCGTTTACCACACGGACCAGCTTGTCCTGCGGATAATTGATCTGAAAATGAAGCCCGCGGAGCACGCCCTTTTTCGATGCTGACTGGTTGTCCTGCACAAACTGGCAGTCAATCCCTGCCTCCGCAAAATCGTTGTAATTGTAAGTTTCCATAAAATATCCGCGCGCATCACCGAATACTGCCGGCTCAATAACCTTCAGCCCCTCAATGCCGTTGCAATTCTCTGTTACCTTTATCTTTCCCATGTTCTATAATCCCTCCGCGATTTCCATCAGATATTTGCCGTAATCCGTCTTTAAGAGTGGCTGTGCCAGCTTGATGAGCTGGTCTCTGTCGATAAAGCCGCGCTTGTACGCGATCTCCTCAATGCAGGAGATGTATAAGCCCTGACGTTTCTGGAATGCAGATACAAAATCTGCCGCGGCAAGCAACATGTCGTGGTTTCCCGTATCCAGCCATGCGAATCCTCTTCCAAGCGTCTCCACGTTCAATGTTCCACGCTCCAGATAAGCGTTGTTGACCGAGGTGATCTCGATCTCCCCGCGTGCGGACGGCTTGACGTTTTTCGCAATCTCCACCACGTCGTTATCGTAAAAGTAAAGTCCCGGCACCGCGTAATTGGACTTCGGATACTCCGGCTTTTCCTCGATGGACAGCGCCTTGCCGTTCTCATCGAATTCCACGACGCCGTACTCTCTCGGATCTCTGACATAATAGCCGAAGATCGTCGCTCCATGCTCTTTTTCCGTGCGCTCCGCTGCGCTCTTTAACACTTTGGAAAAGCTCTGTCCGTAGAAAATATTATCGCCGAGTACCAGTGCCACCGCATCATTTCCGATAAATTTTTCACCGATGATAAATGCGTCCGCGAGTCCTCTCGGCTGCTCCTGCACTGCATAGGAAAAACTCATGCCGAGCTGGCTTCCGTCTCCGAAAAGCTCCTCAAACACCGGCAGATCCCGCGGTGTGGAGATGATTAACACCTCGCGGATTCCCGCAAGCATCAACGTTGATAATGGATAGTAGATCATCGGCTTGTCATACACCGGCATAATCTGTTTTGAAATCGCTTTAGTCAGCGGATAAAGTCTGGTACCGGAGCCTCCGGCAAGTATTATTCCTTTCATCTGAAAATCCTCCCATTTTATCCAATATACGCCACGTCCATTAACATTTGTAACGGACACAGCTTAATTTTTTCTTAATTTAAAACGCAAACAAGCAGTATCGCCCAAAAGGCGGTACTGCTGCCTGCATCAACTATCTGTTCTGATACATATCCTCATAATATTTCTGATAATCACCGCTGGTGACATTCTTCATCCAGTCCTCGTGCTCGAAAAACCACGCGATCGTCTTGCGGATGCCGTCCTCGAACTTTGTCTCCGGCTCCCAGCCTACCTCTGCCTTGATCTTGTCCGGTGCAATTGCATAGCGTCTGTCATGTCCCTTGCGGTCTGCCACGTAAGTGATCAGATCTTTGCTTACCAGCTTTCTTCTCGGATCGTCCGCCGGAAGCATCTCCTGTAAGGTATCAATAATAATCTCAATAATCTGGATATTCTGTTTTTCGTTGTGTCCGCCAATGTTGTAAGTCTCACCGAGACGTCCCTTTTCCTGCACCATGTCGATGCCCTTCGCATGATCGTCGACATACAGCCAGTCACGCACATTCTTACCGTCGCCGTACACCGGAAGCTTCTTGCCCTGCAGTGCATTGTTGATGATCAGCGGGATCAGCTTCTCCGGGAACTGGTACGGTCCGTAATTGTTGGAGCAGTTTGTGATGTTCGCCGGGAACTTGTAAGTATCAATGTATGCCTTTACCAACATATCTGAGGATGCCTTGCTGGCTGAATACGGACTGTGTGGTGCGTACGGAGTCGTCTCATAAAAATAAGATCCGTCATCCTCCAGGGAGCCGTATACCTCATCCGTCGATACGTGTAAAAACTTCTTGTCCGCCTTAAATGTTCCGTCCGGAAGTTCCCATGCCGCCTTGGCGCAGTTTAACATCACTGCCGTTCCGAGCACGTTCGTCTTCACGAAGACCTCCGGATTCTTGATACTGCGGTCTACATGGCTCTCTGCAGCGAAGTGAACCACACGGTCAATGTCGTTCTCCGCGAAAATCTTCGCAATGGCTTCCTTATCCGTAATGTCCGCCCGAATAAACGTATAATTTGGATTGTTCTCAATGTCCTTCAGGTTCTCAAGGTTTCCCGCATACGTGAGGACGTCCACATTGATGATGCGGATCGTATCTCCGTATTTGCGGAACATGTAGTGAATGTAATTGGAACCGATAAAACCGGCTCCCCCTGTTACCAAATAAGTTCTCATATTAACCTCCATTATCTCCAATGCTTTCTATCTCAATTCAGTACAACTTTGTTGCCATAAGTCTCTTCATTTTATCATAGATTCCGTTCCAACACAAGCTTGTATACACAGACCGCCGGATCTCATCTACCACCAGTCTGTCCGCATCTGTTCTGTGATATCCGACAGCCGTACCACAACACAATCCTCTGTCACAAGAACCGATCCCTCTTCCGGAAAATTCTTCATCTGTGCCGCCAGTTCCACCGCGTGTCTCTTCTGCTCTTCCGTCGCATCCTCCCGCAGCACGTTCCCGGTATAAGCCTGTACAAAACCGCAAATACGGTGTGTCGCTCCGGTCGGGTTCTCCATACTGTAATCCCAACCGTAGAACGACCAGCCATACATCTCGGTCCGCCTGCACCACTCCGGGAGATCTGCCTCCTGATAGCCCACAAACACCACCGGAAGCTGCAGCAGTTCCCCTCCGTCTGCCCCGGCGAGGCGCTCTAACAGCTGCTGGGTTTTCTGCTCATCCTCCCTGCAGCGTATCTCATCGGTCACGGCAAGGCGCAGATCATAGCCGGTCTGGACCGCAATCACAAGGCAGATGCACAATCTGCAGACGAGCAGCAGCCAGTAACCCGTACCGCGGTCTCTGCCGCTCCAGAGTTCCGCAAGCCGCTCCGTCACATACATTCCCAGGAACGCTCCCGCCACCGGAAGCGCAAACTGTGATCTCGTCACGATCATCTCTCCCATGTATGCCGTCAGAAGCAACGGCGCAAGCACCAGTCCCGCCATTCCAAGCAATGAATACCGGATTTTCTTCTTCTCCCACGGAAGTTCCTGTTTTTTCCGGCAGGCAAGCACACTTCCCGCCAGCACAAGCAGAAGCACTACGCCGCATCCGTAGAACGAAAAATTTCTGGGGCCATGGCCGAGCAGCAGATTTTTCAGCGTGCGCAGCACATTCTTGATACATGCGAGCGCAGGCAGTCTTCCCCAGCCCATCTGGCTGTCCATATAATCCGAAGACACCAGAAACGTGCTCATATACCAGTGATAGCACAGATACACCACACCGAAATGTACGATCATCCAGAGAATCTGCCGGAGATATCCGCTCTGCTCCCGCTCCGCAGTCAGCTCCGCCAGGAAGAAAACGAGGCACACTGCGATGTAGTAAACCGCCAGCGCCTGATACGATCCCAGACCGATAAATAACAGAACGCCCGCCGCAAAAGCCCGGAGCAGATTCGTTACGATTCCGGTGTCGATCCCGCTCATCAGGAATGCCGCCTCAATCAACAGCAGCATTGCAAGTGCCACTTCCGCCTGCTGCAGGGAAAAATAAATCTGATAGCACCAGATGTTGGACGTCACATAGAGGAGCAGGAAAATCCAGTACCGGCTTTTCTTTTTCCCGGAGCGCTCATAAATGCCGAACGTCAGAAGATTGGCTCCCAGCCAGAAAAACAGGAAGAACAGGATCCCGCTTTTTATAACCTGATGTGTTCCAAGCCCCAGAAGGTGCTTGAGCCACGCCAGCTCCCACCGTCCGATCGCAAGCCATCCCAGACTACTTCCCGGATGGTTGATTAACTCTTCCGTATCAATGCGGATGTTGCCACAAAAAACAAGATAACCGAAACAGATCAGCATTGCCGCCATTGACGCAGCGAGCAGCCCCCAGTATTTCCTCACATAGTCACGCAAATCCCGCATTACAACACTCTTCATCTGTTCCGGTTATCCTTTCACTTTTCTGTCGGTATCTCTCTCAGCCCAAATGCTGCATATATTCATCCAGCGCGCTCTCCCAGTCAGCCATACGATAGCCGTCTGTCAGGCGCATCATGTAATTATCCAGAATGGAATACGCCGGTCTCTTCGCCGAAGCAGGATTCATCGCCGCATACTCCTCACTTGTCACATGTCTGACGCGGGTATTCTTCCCGGCACGCGCAAACACTGCCTCCGCAAATGCCGCCCAGTTGGTATCCCCCTCGCAGGTTGCATGGAACAGTCCGTAATTCTCCGTCGGTTCATAGTGATGAATCGCACGTGCAAGTTCCACTGCACTGGTCGGCGAACCGAGCTGATCGCATACCACGCTCACTTCCTCATGGTTCTCTGCGAGTCTCAACATCGTTTTGGCAAAATTTTTGCCGTCCCCGTACAGCCATGCCGTGCGGAAGATAAAATACTTTTTCGTGAACGCCTTCACGAAGCGTTCTCCCTCAAGCTTTGTTTTGCCGTATGCACTGACCGGTCCCGGCTCATCGAACTCCGTATACGGTCTCGTTCCGTTTCCGGCGAACACATAATCCGTGGACACATGTATCAGCTTTGCGTCAACTTCCGCAGCAGCGATGGCCAGGTTGCGTGGACCGATCGCGTTAATGCGATACGCCGCATCCCACTGTGTCTCACAGGCATCCACATTCGTGTGCGCCGCACAGTTGATGATAACCTGCGGACGCTCGGCGCGGACAAGCGCCAGCACGGCATCCACATCGGCGATATCAAGTGCCGTAACGCCATCGCCCTCCGCCACGTCTGTATTGATAAATGTCACTTCTTCATTCGCATATTCTGCGCGGATCGCACGCCCCAGCTGACCGTTGCAGCCGGTAACCAGTATCTTCTTCATTCCGTCTTCCTCTCTTACTCTTCTATTCTCCAAGTCCGTTTTCAATGGCATGCACAAGCGCTGCAAGCGCTTCCTGTTCGTCTTCCCCCTCGCATACCAGTTCAATCTCATCTCCCGATTTGATGCATGCGCCGAGTACGCTCAACACGCTCTTGGCATTCGCGGTATTCTCGCGGTACCGGAATGTGATGTGTGATTTGAACTGCATCGCCTCCTTGCACAGGATTCCTGCCGGTCTAAGATGCAGCCCCGTTGGATTCTTGACTGTGACTTTCTGACTTACCATGCTCTCTTCCCTCCAATGAATAATTTTCCTAACAAATCCTCTGTCTCTACAGCATAATGCGCGTAATCAGATCCGCAAGCTTCTTCGCTTCCTCGTCAATCACCTTCTGATCTTTCCCCTCAATCATAACGCGCACCAGAGGTTCGGTACCGGACGGCCGGATCAGCACGCGTCCCTCACCGTTAAACTTTTTCTCCAGTTCTGTGATTGCATCCGCAATCTCCGGATACTCCATAAAATGCTCTTTTTTGTGATTCGGCACCTTGGCATTGACAAGCGCCTGCGGCAGAACCTCCATGATCGCTGCCAGCTCTGACAACGGCTTTCCGGTGTCCACCATCACTTCCAGAAGATGCAGGGCGCTCAAAAGCCCATCTCCGGTCGTATTGTCATCCAGGAAAATAACGTGTCCGGACTGCTCACCTCCGATATTGTATCCGTGTTCCCGCATGTTCTCCAGAACATACCGGTCTCCGACTTTTGTTTTCTCTACGTGGATTCCCTCTTTTTCTCCCATCAGAGTAAATCCCAGGTTGCTCATGATCGTCACAACAATCGTATTCTTCTTCAGTCTGCCCTTCTGCTTCATGTAGTTGCCGCAGATTGCCATCATCTGATCGCCGTCTACCAGATTGCCCTTTTCATCGACCGCAAGCATACGATCCGCATCGCCGTCAAACGCGATACCGGCATCCGCCTTCTCGTACACAACGCGTGCCTTCAGCTCATCCATGTGGGTAGATCCGCAGTTCGCATTGATGTTGGTTCCGTCCGGGTCGGTGTGAATCGCCACCAGTTCCGCGCCAAGATCGCTGAGCGCCTTGACGGACGTGTAATACGACGCACCCTCCGCGCAGTCCACCACGATCTTTTTGCCGTGCAGATCGACCGGAACACATTTTTCCATAAATTTCACATATTCATCCTTCAGATCAAAACGGTATTCGATCTTTCCCACGCCGGATCCGATCGGAAGTACCACGTCCTTCATGTTGTTGCGGATCAGCGCTTCAATCTCATCCTCCAGTGCATCGGAAAGCTTGTAGCCCTCGCCGTTGAAGAACTTGATTCCGTTAAATTCCATCGGATTGTGCGATGCCGAGATCACAACACCCGCATCTACTTTATGCTTTCTTGTCAGATAGGCAATCGCCGGCGTCGGCATAACCCCCACAAAAATGGCGTTTGCACCCACGGAGCAGATTCCCGCCATCAACGCGCTGGCAAGCATTCCTCCCGATATTCTGGTATCGCATCCGACAATGATTGTCGCCTGATGTTCCGTCTCTTTCGTCAGCACATACGCGCCTGCCTGCCCAAGCTTGGTTGCCAGTTCGATCGTCAGTTCCGATCCCGCCACGCCGCGCACGCCATCCGTGCCAAACATTCTAGCCATGTTCTATTTCCTCCATGTTTTCACTTTTTTACGGATTGTTGCTGCTTCTCTCCGCATCACTTCCAGCTGCACCGTTCTCAGTGGCTGTCTTATCCGTTTTATCGGTTTTATCCGACTTGTCAGCCGCATCGCCTGCAGCGGCGGTGCCGGCTGTATCGTTCGTCTTGCTCTCACTGTCTGTCGTATCCGTATTATCCGAAGCACCCGTTTCGGCGGTGTTGTGGTCGGTAATTGTCACCGGCAGTGTCACTGTTCCAGTCACCCAGCAGTGCTCCTGCTCCAGCGTGATCTGCACATTCAGGTGATGCTCGCCCGCTCCAAGGTTGGATGCGTCCGCCGTTCCGGTAATATCTTTTGCAGAGATTCCCGCAAGCTCGCTCTCCGCTCCGCTGATCTCTACCGCGACCGTGCTCTCCATGTAATTTGCATTGTAACCGTCGCGCACATTCTGAATGGTAAAGTTTGCCACTGGCACCTCGTAAGTCGCCTTGACAACCGGCTCCACCTTCGCGGTCACCTCTACTTTTGCATCCGAGTTCAGCACAAGTGCCGTTTGACTCGGCAGATAGGAACTGATATCCACCGTTGTGGTCAGATCCTCGGTGATACCGGAAATGTCCAGCACCTCCTGCGGAATGGTGATCTTGCTGACGGTATTGAGCGTTGCCGCCTCGCCCTTGATACGCACATTATCCAGGCTGCTTTCCACGCCGGTAAGCACATAGCCGTCCGCCGGTTCGCCCTTCGCCTCAAACTCCAGCGGCACATCCTTGGTATTTAAGATCTGTGCCGAAATATTGACTGTGGACAGACTGAGTGTCAGCTTTGTCGTGTCGATCACGTTGCCGTCGGCATCATATAACACCGGCACAACGGAATCCGTCACATCCGTGGACATACCTTCCACATTGATCGTCGCCACCGCCGTATCAATCTGGCTGACGATGGATGCCGGTCCCGAAACCTTTAACAGGTTGGAGCCCACGATCTGTACCGTGCCGAGTGCACAGCCGTCCATCACGGTTCCCTTGGTTGCCGCCGTAATCGCCTTCTGGCAGGTGCCGCGGTCTTCCAGCGCCACTTCCAGATAGAGCTGTTTGGAGACGACGGAGACTTTATTGCTATACCGCTTCGCGGTGATCGTCACCGGCACGCGGTAAATTCCGCTTCCCTCATCGTACTCAATATTCTCCATGTCCGCCGTTGCGGAAAAATCGGCATTGGATAATTCATCGTGCACGCTGCGCGCAGCCGACACGCGGAATGACACTACGTTGCTGCTGTCCAGCGGTTCATAATATTTGTTCTGCGATGTGATATAGTCCGTATTCTCCGCTACAACATTGGTGGTATAGGTCTTTGACGTCGTCGGATCGTCAATGTTAATCACGACTACCCACAGCACAACCGCCAGTATGACCGCCAGTATTTTGAGGCTAAAATTATTTGTTATCGTTTTTCCGAGCCGTTTTAGCATCTTTCAGCCTCCTCTTCCACAATGCAATCTTCGATAATTCCCGTTCCCGCCTCTGGATGTACGTCAGCTTGTTCTTCAGAAACTCGGCATCTACATTGCGGTAAAGTTCACCGCCGAGCGCAATCGACACTCTTCCGGTCTCCTCTGACACAACGATTGTCAGGGAATCGCTCACCTCGCTGATTCCGACAGCCGCACGGTGTCTTGTTCCCAGATCCTTGCTGATCGACAGGGAATCCGTAAGCGGCAGGTAACAGGTCGCCGCCACGACTCTGTCCCCGCGCACAATCACAGCACCGTCATGGAGTGGTGTGTTTTTTTCAAAAATATTGATCAGAAGCTGACTTGTCAGAATACCGTCCACCGCGATTCCGGTGCGCTCATATTCCGAGAGAACAATCTCGTCCTCCACCACAATCAGGGCTCCGGTCTTCACCTTTCCCATCTCGTAGCACGCCTTTACCATTTCATTGATGGTCTTATCCGAGAACTTCCCCGTATCCTCCTTTGAGGAATCAAAGGAAAACAGGAACGCCAGAACGTTTTTCCGCCCGAGATTTTCAAGCGCCTTGCGCATCTCCGGCTGAAAGATTACAACCAGTGCAATCACCAGAACGTTTAACGTATTCCTTGCAATCCAGATGATCGTATTCATCTGGAACAGCGCCGCTAGCAGAACAAAGAGCAGGATCACCATCAAACCGCGAAGCAGCATCCATGCTCTGGTATTCTTGATCCACACCAGCATATAGTAGATCAGAAACGCTATGATTATGATCTCCACAATATCGGTTATGGAGATTTTTGGAAGATTCATATAAAGAGACGCCTTCTGCCAGAAAGCATCGAGGGTAGCTAACATGTTCTGCACGCGGTCCACTTCCTTAATCTAATAATTCTTCGTCGATATCCATCTCTTCCGCAAAACGCTTCTTCGTGAGACGTTCCTTTTCGTCCTTCCCGCCGAAACGCTTTACCTGCTTGTTGGTGCCGGATACCACAGCCTTCGGTACTGCTTTTACATAGTAGTAATATTCATCATCCTCAAACTGCAGCCGCTCTGTTCTTGAGTAGTCCAGGTTAAAGAACAGGAACTGTATCACGAATGCAATCAGAAGTGAAATCACATTGCCGACCAGCACACTCACCGTCTTGCCTGAAATTCCAAGCAGCATATAGCCCGCAATCAAACCGATTGTCTCGAACAGGATACCGGATGTGATCGCAATCTGCCATGCATTCGCGATAGACATTCTGCGGATCAGATATACAACAATCAACGTCACAGCCATGATGCCGAGCACAAGGTACATTTCCCTGTTGCCGAGAAGCTGGTTTAATGCCACCACGATCTTGGAATTCGCCTCCGCACTCTCCTCCGCCGCACTGCCGAGCAGCTTTTCATTCTGCCGGACTCCATCGAGGAAAAAGTACACCACCGTACCGCAGATCACTGCAAATACAGAATATGCCTCCTCCAGCAGTCCCATACCAACCGGAATCACATACGGGATATTCAGCCGGAAGCAGATCGGCGTCAGCAATACGCCCATTCCCTGTCTGGGAGCAAAACGGAAATAGATAAAATAGATCAGTACAAACAACAGAAGTGCGACCAGACATACCTCAATCGATAATGCATACATATCTGCCAGTATAACGGCCGCCGCGATAAAGATCGTGCCACCCACCGGCAGGATGGCGCAGAGCAGTCCCAGGATCAGTGCCACCGGCGTCGAACTGACCAGTTCCATGTAACCAATGTTCCTGTTGATCGTCATCAGTGCCACAAACGCCACAATAAATTTGACGATCGGTGTAATGTACACTTCGTATTTTCCGTAGAAGCGTACTAATTTTTCTTTGAGTTCCAATATGGTTGTCATTCCATGCCTCCCGCTCTAATCCCAGTCTTTATGATCGGATGTCCGGAGGCGATCTTCCCTCTCATACATCTGATTCACCTTTTTCAGGTTGTTGTAATACTTCTTCACCTTACGGCGTCCCTCTGTGTATTTCATGTTAAAGATCACCCACGTGGCTCCGAGGTAAATCACCATAAACACCAGATACGGCACTACCGCTATCATGACAAGTCCCTGGATATCGAACTTGTTCAGCTTTGCAAGCAGCTCTTCCGTCGCATACAGCCCCCACATTCCCAGCAGAAGCCCATAGCAGATGGTTCCTGTCACGAAGCTCCCCAGCAGACGCATGGAAACATAATCTTTTCTCGCATACTGCGTCATCGGCTTACACTGCTTCCCGTCATTTGTATCAAACTGTGCCATCTTAATCAGGTGGCGCAATCGTTCTTCATTTACCATACAGTAGTTATCCTTTCTCCGCCCTGCCGTTTTAGCCTGCGCAGGTCAAAATTGCACGCAATTATGCATTCTTTTCTTATTATAACACAGCACTATTTATTTTCAAAGCAAAAAACAGAGCCCGATACCCAGGCCCTGTTGATTCTCTTGGTATTATTTGAGAAAACGCATGCGGTTCTTATCCCGCTCTGTCTCCTGCGGCTGCGGCGGCTCCGGCTTATGAATCGACTCTGCAAGCGCGTTCGCCATATTGTTCTTGCACTTCTCACAGAATCTTCCCGTACGGATCGGCTTCCCGCAGGTCTCACAGACAATGCCGTCTGCTCCTGCCACGGAAAGCGACAGACGCTCCTCACGAATCCACTGTCTGATCTGCTTCACCGACACATCCAGCTCATCAGCGACCGTCTCCACACTTGAATTCGGATTCTCTTCCAGGAAAGCCTTTACCTCCTGGAACTTCTCCTCAAGCTTCTTCTGACACGCCGGACAAAGCGGCGCTCCCCCCATATAGTTAAACAGGCGTCCACAGCTCCTGCAATTTCTCACTTCCATACTTCTCAATCCTCCTGAATTCCCCTGTCAAAATCCTGCACCGATACTGACGCAGATATAATAGATCCGCTCTGCACCGCCCTTCAGCAGAACCTCCGAAACGGTATCTATCGTAGTTCCCGTCGTATAAATATCATCCACCAGTAATATTTTCTTATATTTTACTATATCCGCTGCTAATTGAAAAGCATTTTTTAAATTTGCCGCTCTTTGTCCGCCATTTAACTCCTTCTGCGGCACCGTGTTGCGCACACGGCGCACAAGCCCGGCGTCCACAGGAATCCCCAGTTCCCTGCCAAGCGCCCGCGCGAATGTCTCGGCCTGATTGTATCCGCGCCGCCGCTTTTTCCACCGGTACATAGGCACCGGAACGATCACTTCGATTTGATTTTTAAAAACCCAGTCCTGATAAAGCGCTGCCGCCTCCCTCGCATAATACGCCGCATATTCGCGCCGGTTTGCATATTTAAACCGGTACATGGACTGCCGGATATTTCCCTGATACACAAACACGGCTTTTCCCTGGCAGTACGCATGCCTGCGCTTTCCGCAGTCCAGACAGAATTCCGTCCGCTCATCATCCAGCGGTTTGCCGCAGCGCTTGCACACCGGTTCCACGGCAAGCCGCACAGCCTCCGCACACCTTCTGCACGGAACACATTCCGGCACCGTCACGCGGTCGCAGATCGGACATCTCGGTGGATAAACGAGGTCAGCAATCGTCTCCGCCACCCGCCGCAGTCCACGTCCTGTTTTTTCTTTTCCTGTTGCCAAATCAGCCTGCATTGCATTTCCCGCTCTCCCCGGTCATCTGATTCCGCTTTATCCTAGCATGTCCGCCCTTTTTTTGCCATAAACATTTTCTTAATTTTTTCTTTCTTTATTTTAAGGAACGGTTGACGAATATACTTTTCCTCATTATAATTTTGTCTATTAAAAGCATTAAAGTTTTAATGTAATAAAGGAGGAGTTGCTTATGAAAAAAGCACACAAACTAGTTTCGGCAGTATTAGTCTCCACGATGGTCTTATCTATGACCGCGTGCGGCAGTGGAGAGAAAACGTATAAGGTAGGTATCCTGCAGCAGCTGGAGCATCCGGCACTGGATCAGGCAACGCAGGGATTTCAGGATGCCCTGACCAAACTGATGGGCGATTCCGTCACCTTCGATGTGCAGAACGCACAGGGCGAGCAGGCGAACTGTTCCAGCATTGCCACCACCTTTGTCTCCAACAATTATGATCTGATCCTCGCCAATGCGACAACAGCCCTGCAGGCTTCCGCGGCGGCCACCAGTACGATCCCGGTACTCGGAACCTCCGTGACGGACTACGCGACCGCGCTCGACATTGACGACTGGACCGGCGCCACCGGAAAAAATATTTCCGGTACCTCCGATCTTGCTCCGTTAGACCAGCAGGAAGATATGCTCGTGGAACTGTTTCCAGACGCCAAAAATGTCGGCATCCTCTACTGTTCCGCAGAACCGAACTCCGTATATCAGGCAACAGAATTCGGAAAGTATCTGGATGAGGACGGAATCTCTCACACGGAGTACACCGTGGCAGATTCTAACGACATCGCCTCTGTCGTGCAGAGTGCTGTCAGCGAAGTAGACGTCATCTACATTCCGACCGACAACACCATGGCAGGCAACACTGAGGCGGTCGACAACATCACACGCCCGGCAGGTATTCCCGTCATCGCCGGCGAGGAAGGAATCTGTTCTGGCTGTGGCGTTGCGACGCTCTCCATCAGCTATTACGACATCGGCTACAAAGCGGGCGAGATGGCTTATGACATTCTGGTAAACGGCAAAGATATCTCCACGATGGATATTGAATATGCCCCGAATGTCACCAAAGAGTACAATGCCGCGATCTGTTCCGATTTAGGCATCACAGTTCCGGATGATTACGTGGCAATCGATGCCGAATAATATTTTTCCTTACAAGGGGGTTTTTCCTGATGAATTATTTTATGTCGCTTGACCCGCTTGCCCTCTTCCGTTCCATGCCCGGCGCTTTCGCCCAGGGCATGGTCTGGGGTCTGATGGCACTCGGCGTCTATATTACTTACCGTCTGTTGGATTTTGCGGATCTGACCGTGGACGGTTCTCTTGCAACCGGAGGTGCGGTTGCCGTCATGCTGATCCGCGGAGGTATGAATCCGTGGGCAGCACTTATTTTTTCCTTTCTGGCAGGCATGGCCGCCGGTTTCATCACCGGCGTCCTGCATACCACTCTTGGCATTCCGGGCATTCTGGCAAGCATTTTAACCCAGATTTCCCTGTATTCCATCAACCTGAACATCATGGGCTGTTCCAACCAGGCCGTCAGCGTTGACAAGTACCCTCTGGTAGTATCGCTCCGCTACCTGTCCGACTCCAACAGCACCCGCGTGCAGATTTTTGCAACATGCATCCTGTTCTGTTTTGCAATAGTTGCGATTCTCTACTGGTATTTCGGCACAGAGCAGGGACATGCCATCCGTGCAACCGGATGTAATCAGCAGATGGCGCGTGCGCAGGGAATCAACACCAACCTTCACACCGTGATCGCACTCATGATCTCCAACGGTCTGGTCGGGCTTTCCGGCGGTCTCTACGCCCAGTATCAGGGTGCGGCGGACGTCAACATGGGGCGTGGCGCCATCGTCATCGGTCTCGCCGCCGTCATCATCGGGGAAGTCATTTTCGGCAGACTCTGCGCCGGAAAAAATCTGGCGTTCGCCTACACGCTGTTTTCCGTGATCGGCGGAGCGATCATCTATTATATTGTTATGAATGTGGTTTTATGGTTAAAGCTTCCTTCCGACGATCTGAAGCTTTTCTCCGCGATTGTTGTGGCGGTTTTCCTTGCCATTCCTTATCTGAAATCCACACGCAAAGGAAAGGAGCGGTAACACCATGGCAGAAATGTTAAAAATAGACAATATCAAGAAAACGTTTAATCCGGGCACCATTAACGAAAAAGTTGCATTAAACGGCGTGAACCTTTCTCTCGAGGAGGGAGATTTTGTTACCGTGATCGGTGGAAACGGCGCCGGAAAATCCACCACCTTAAACGCCATCGCAGGCGTATGGCCGGTGGATTCCGGAAAAATCTATATCGGAGGCGACGATGTGACACGCCTTTCCGAGTACAAGCGTGCCAAATACCTCGGACGCGTTTTCCAGGATCCTATGACCGGAACCGCGACGACGATGTCGATCGAGGAAAATATGGCGATCGCCGCCAGACGCGGACAGAGCCGCGGTCTCTTCTGGGGCATCACGAAAAAGGAGCGTGACGTCTACCGCGAGATGCTTGCCACGTTAGATCTCGGTCTGGAGGATCGGCTTTCCAGCAAAGTAGGGCTGTTGTCCGGCGGTCAGCGCCAGGCGATCACACTGCTCATGGCCTCCATCCAGAAACCGAGGCTTCTGCTTTTAGACGAGCACACCGCGGCGCTCGATCCGAAGACAGCCGCCAAGGTGCTTGAGATTTCCGACAGGATCATTGCAGATCATCACCTGACCGCCATGATGGTCACCCACAACATGAAGGATGCCATCGTACACGGCAACCGCCTCATCATGATGCATGAAGGCCGGGTCATCTTAAACATTGCCGGAGAAGAGAAGAAGAAGCTGACGGTGGAAGATCTTCTCCATCAATTTGAGAAGGTCAGCGGTGAGGAGTTTGCAAACGATAAAGCGCTGCTGTCGTAACCGACCGAAAGAGACATAACGCAGCCGCAGGATATTTCGGGATGAGAAGCTGCCCGGATGAAGAGAGCGCAGGCGGAAGCCTTTTGTGTTTCAGGATGTAACGGGCACAATCCCTTCTAATCGCAAAATCGTGTATTTCTAATCCGTGCGGCCGTTGCCTTTGCGATGATCCGTGTCTTTCCAAGTTTGGAGCACCCCCGCGGAAGCTGTCCGCAAGCTACAGACAATTTTAGGACTTTTGTGCAGCACTTACCTGCACTCTAAGCATAAAACATAACCGCGCGAAGCCGATGTCTGAGTCGGCATCTGCCCTGTTTTCAATAGCAGATGCCGGCGAGTTTCGGTTCGCGCGGTTTTATGATGTCTATGCGTGAGTGCAGTTAGTGCTGCCAGAAAGTCCGCTCATTGTCTGCTGCTTGACGGACAGCTTCCGCGGGGTGTTCAAACGTGGCAGAGACACGGAACCTAAGCCAACGATCGCACGGAAGAAATACGGGATTTTGCTCCAAAGAATGGACTGTGTCCGTTGTATTCTGAAACAAATGGGCTTCTCGCCTGCGTTATCATTCTCCGTATTCCCCTCTCCAAACGCGAAATGTTCTGTAACTGCGGCAGTGCTATGCCTCTTTCAAGCGGTCACACAGCCCGCTGTATCGTTTTTGCTGCGACGTGTTCTGTACCATCTGTGCAAATGTTACTTCATTGCCGACCAGCGTCACGCATTTCCGCGCACGGGTGACCGCTGTGTACAGCAGATTCCGGTTCATAAGCATCGACGGTCCGGACAAAAGCGGAATGACGACCGCCGGGTATTCGCTTCCCTGCGATTTATGTATGGTAATCGCGTACGCCAGTTCCAGCTCATCCAGCAGTTTGTATGGATATTCCACCATTCTGCCCTCATCAAATTCCACAGTCATCGTCTCCGCGAAATCATTGATCTCCCGGACAATTCCCATGTCTCCGTTGAATACTCCCGTCCCTTTATCCACAGACAGACCGTATTTTGTACGGATTTCCCACTCTAACTGGTAGTTGTTCCGTGTCTGCATGATCTTGTCCCCCTCGCGGAACAGAATATCGCCGTGTTCCTTTTCACGCTTCTGCGGAGACGGCGGATTCAGATAGCGCTGCAGTATTCCGTTTAACCGCTCTACGCCCAGCAGTCCCTTGCGCATCGGCGTCAACACCTGTATATCGTACGGCGTCGCGTCCACAAATTTGGGGAGTTTCTGCTTGATCAGCTGCAATACCACGCTGATAATCACATCCGCGTCATACCGCTTCAGGAAAAAGAAATCCATGCTTTTGTTGTCCAACGTCACTTCTTCGCCCTGATTGATCTTGTGCGCATTCACAATGATGTCGCTCGTGGATGCCTGGCGGAAAATCTTCGTCAGCATGACCACATTGCACTCGTGCGAGCGAATGATGTCCCGCAGAACACTTCCCGGTCCCACACTCGGCAGCTGATTGACATCCCCGACCAGAATCAGTCTCGTTCCAACGGCAACCGCCTTTAACAGTGCATGCATTAAGGAAATATCCACCATGGACATCTCGTCGATAATCACAACGTCCGTCTCAAGCGGATTCTGCTCATTCCGCTCAAACCCCGCCGCACCGTCCACACCGCCGTTCAGTTCCAGCATGCGGTGTATGGTTCTTGCCTCAAACCCGGTTGTCTCACTCATGCGCTTCGCCGCACGTCCGGTGGGCGCCGCGAGAAAAATATCAAGTCCTTCCATCTCAAAATACTTGATGATCGTATTGATCGTCGTCGTTTTTCCGGTACCCGGTCCTCCGGTGATAATCAGAAGTCCGTTGCGCACCGCCTCTTTGACCGCTGTCATCTGGTGCTCATCCAGTTCCATTCCGGTCTGCTTCTCAATTCTGCGAACACGCTCCTCGATTTCCAGATCCGGAACATCATAGCTGACATTGAGCTGTTTTAACATGGTTGCCGTATTTGCCTCCATGTAGTAAAAGGACGCCGCATAGATCTGCGTCTGGTTTTCGCCCTGCTTCATGATGATTTTCCGCTCGATCGCCAGATCCATATACTGCTTCTCGATCTGCTCCTCCCCGACCTCAAGAAGCTGTCCGGTTCTTCTGGTCAGTTCCTCCTCCGGCAGGTAGGTATGCCCCTCTGTGGATGCCTGAAGCAGCACATATAAAATTCCGCTCCGGATCCGGAAATCAGAATCCATGCGGATTCCTACCCGGACAGCAATCTCGTCTGCCGTGCGGAATCCCACACCCTCAATGTCGTCCGCCAGCCGATACGGATTCTCACGGATAATCCCGTATACCTCCTGTCCATACTGCTGATATACTTTCACTGCCAGGTTCATCGTGATGCCGTACTGCTGGAGGAAAATCATCGCCTGCCGCAGATCACGTTTTTCATTCACCTGATCCGCAATCTCCATCGCCTTGCGCTCGCTGATTCCCTTTACTTCCGCCAGCCGCTCCGGCTCCTCCTCGATAATCCGAAAGGTATCCGCCTTGAATCTGCGCACAATCCGCGCTGCCAGCGCCAGACCGATTCCGCGGATCGCCCCGGAACCGAGATAGCGTTCGATGGCTTCCTCGTCTTCCGGCGCTTTCTCCTCAAAACTTTCGACCTTAAACTGTTTACCGTAAGTAGGATGATCGGTATAGTCGCCGGATGCCTCAATGTTCTCCCCCTCTGCGATCGCCGAGAAGATTCCCACGCAGGTAATCTCCTCCTCCCCGCTCACCAGATTGAGAACCGTATATCCGTTGTCTGCATTTCTGTATATAATATGTTCCACATATCCTGCTAACTTTTCCAAATCATTCCTCCCGCCGAAAAAAGCAGAGAACCCGTCACCTCTAACGGTGACCGCCCTCTGCCTCGTTCATTCTTAACTGCCGGCATCTATTCTATGCCATAGTTCCGTTTCATCTGCTCATAAAGCTGCTGCGTATAATTTTCTCCCACCTGATCCACAATCTCATCTGCCACCAGTTCGATCGTGCTGTCCATGTGAAAATCTGTCAGCGTACTGAGAGAAGAATCCTTATCCTCGTCATCATCCGAAATGAGATTCTCCTTTACTTCCTTTAATACCTCTTCCACAAAGTAGGACTCAAAATCCTTGCAGACCGAGAGCAGTTCTTCCTCGCTCGAGCCGGAGGACACACTACTGATCGAATTCTTCAGTGCCGACGCGCTGCCTGCGGCTGCGCTGTTCTGTGCATTGCTGACCAATGACGAAATACCGTCTATCGAAAAACTCATACTTTACGCTCCATTCCGCTTATCATCCGCTTACCGTTCGCTTATCATCTGCTTATCGTTTCAGGTTGTTCGCCATCTCCAGCATCTCATCCGATGTCGTGATTGCCTTGGAGTTCAACTGATAGGCACGCTGTGCGATAATCATATTGACCATCTCGTCCGCCACCTGTACATTGGACGCCTCCAGATAATTCTGGCGAACCTGGCTTCTGGTAAGACCTGCTGTCGTATTCTCATTCATTGCCGCACCCGAAGCTGCTGTAACTTCCAGAAGGTTGTCACCCGTTTTCTCAAGGCCGCTCGGGTTGTTAAACTGGAACAGTCCGATCTGACGGTTCATATTCACATAAGTTCCATTTGCTGTCGTGTAACCGATTCTGCCGTCGCTCGATACTGTCACACTGCTGGAACTTATATTGGCCGGAAGAACGATCTGCTGGTTATTGCTGTCCAGCACCGGATAGCCGTCCGGATTGGTCAGTGTAACGCCGTTGGTTCCCACTGCCCACACAAAATCTCCCGCTCTGGTATAGCGTGTCTCGCCGTCTGCGCAGCGCACTGCAAAAAATCCGTCTCCGACGATTGCAAAATCGGTATCATTCTCACTCGCCTGCAGCGCTCCCTGTGTGTACACGGATGTGACTGCCGCAACTCTCGTTCCGAGTCCCACCTGTGCCGGAATCGGTTTCTGCTCTCCGTTTGCACTCGTTGTCTTCGTCTGAATGGTCTGGTAAAGCAGCGACTTAAACTCTGCCTTCTCCTGCTTGAATCCAACCGTATTCACATTGGAAAGATTGTTTGAAATATTGTCCACGTTCGTCTGCTGCGCAAGCATACCGGTTGCCGCAGTATAAAGTGCCCTCATCATATGTCAGCTACCTCCGTCTATACATTTCCGACCTGATTGACCGCCTTATCCAGTGTCTCATCAATCGTGTTAATAACCTTCTGTCCTGCCTGATATGCTCTGGAAATCGTAATCATATTGACCATCTCAGAAACAACATTCACATTGGACGACTCCAGCGTTCCCTGCACGATCCTGCCGTCCGCCGCCGTCACCGTTCCTCCGTTCACAAGGTCGTACATATTCTCACCGTACTTCGCCAGATAGTCATAATCCGCAAAATCGACGATGCCGATCGTTCCAACCTGCTGATCGTTCTGATAGATATTGCCAAGCTCATCCACGGTGATCTTCTGGGTCGGATCCACCTGAATCCGTCCGTTCACATTGCCGTTTCTGGCGTCATTTGCATTCAGGACATAATCGCCGTCCTTGGTCACCAGATAGCCCTGGGTGTTGACCGTGAACGCTCCGTCCCTTGTATATTTTACGGATGAATTTCCCTGCTTATCCGTGTAGGCAATCGCAAAAAATCCATCTCCCTTGATTGCAAAATCCGTACTGTTATCGGTAACCTTGAAACTTCCGGTACTGTAATCCGTATACGTCTCACCGATATGAACGCCCATGCTGATTGTACCCAGCTTCTGCGCAAGACCGTAAGACGATGTATCTTTGATCTTGATTGCCAGCTCATCTGCAAATGTCTGGGACGTTGTGCCTTCTTTCTTATAACCATTCGTATCTGCATTTGCAAGATTGTTGGAAAGCACATCCAGACGCTTCTGTTCATTTATCATTCCTGTATACGCTGTATACAATCCCTTTACCATAGACTGCTCCTTTTTCTGTTACCTCTTGTAACTTCTGCCTGCTTCTCACCAGAATCCATCAGACGCTCCCGCATCCCAAGGGCTCTTTGTTGTTTATATCGTCATAACTGCCGTCAAACTTAATCATCATCGCGCTTTCCGGACAGGAACTCCACGAACTTTCCGGTTCCGACTGCCACACAGGTCATCGGCTCCTCCGCTGTCATGGTATTGATTCCCGTCTTATCCTCGATCAGTTCCTCAAGTCCGCGAAGCAGTGATCCGCCTCCCGTGAGAACGATTCCGCGGTCTGCCACGTCCGCCGCAAGCTCAGGCGGCGTCTTCTCTAACACCGAGTGTACCGCTTCCACGATCTGCAGTGTCGGCTCCTTCAGCGCCTCTTCCGTCTCCTCGGAAGAAACGGTTACCGTCTTCGGCAGACCGGTTACCAGGTTACGGCCTCTGACGTCCATGGTCTCATTCTGTGCCAGTGGGAAACAGGAACCGATCTTGATCTTGATGTCCTCCGCTGTGCGCTCACCGATCAACAGATTGTGTTTCTTTCTCATGTAACGGACAATCGCCTCGTCAAAATCATCTCCGGCGATCTTGATGGAAGTGCTGACAACCGATCCCCCCAGAGAAATCACGGCGATGTCCGCGGTACCGCCGCCGATATCCACGATCATGTTGCCGCATGGTCTTGAAATATCGATTCCGGCTCCGATCGCTGCCGCAATCGGCTCCTCGATAATCGCCACCTCACGCGCACCTGCAGAATAGGTCGCATCCTCAACCGCTTTTTTCTCGACCTCGGTCACTCCGCTCGGCACACACACGCTGATGCGCGGCTTGCGGAATGTCTTCTTGCCAAGTGCCTTCTGGATGAAATACTTGATCATCTTCTCGGTGACAGTATAATCAGAAATAACACCCTGACGCAGCGGACGGACTGCTACAATGTTGCCGGGCGTTCTGCCGAGCATCAGTCTCGCTTCCTCTCCGATTGCCTTGATTTTGTTTGTATCACGATCAAAAGCCACTACTGACGGCTCCTTTAACACTACACCTTTGCCTTTAATATATACCAGGATACTTGCAGTACCAAGATCGATACCGATGTCCGTACTCATCATATTCTAATCTGCCCCTTTCTTTTCTCTGCCAATGGTTCATCTATTCGTTGAATCTTTCTTCACGTCCAAAAGGACATAAAGATGCATTTAATCATATTTTTACATATACAGCATTATTATATACAAAAACTGGGATTTTTCAAAGCTTTTTTTCGCCCGCGCCGCCATTTTTGAAAAAAATAAGAATTTCTTCATTTTTTGTCCGGAATATCATATTTTTTCATTTTTTCATCACGTATTCATCACATTTGCGGGTTATATTTTTTTACGTACTAAATGGTGTACCAAACATACACCGCCCCGGAAATATTCCTCAAATATTCCGCGGTTAGTATAATTTTTCATAACTCATACCTTCCGGCGCAAACACCAAACGCCGGGAGGTACTCCCCGGGTATAACGAATTTTCATCCATATGAATTTTCGATGCCATATATTTCACAACATTTCTCTGACCGCAGATGTCAACACATCTGTTGTCAAAAAAGGCACTGTATGCTGCGTGTTTTCCACGTTTGCATCCAGTGCCTTCTCCTTATTTCCACTATTTTTCCAGATATTTCTTGACATACTGTCCGGTGTAGGACTCCGGTATCTGCGCCACCTCTTCCGGCGTTCCCTGCGCAATGACCGTTCCGCCGCCGTCTCCGCCTTCCGGTCCCATGTCGATGATGTAATCCGCCGTCTTGATCACGTCCAGATTGTGCTCAATAACTACCACGGTATTGCCGCCATCGGACAATCTCCGCAAAATCTCGATCAGCTTGTGCACATCCGCAAAATGAAGTCCGGTCGTCGGCTCATCCAGAATGTAGATCGTCTTTCCGGTGCTTCGCTTGGAGAGTTCGGTTGCCAGCTTGATTCGCTGCGCCTCTCCTCCCGAAAGCTCTGTGGACGGCTGTCCCAGTTTTACATAGGAAAGTCCCACATCGTAGAGCGTCTGAATCTTGCGGTGGATGGACGGCACATTTTTAAAAAACTCCAGCGCCTCCTCCACCGTCATATCCAGCACATCATAAATGCTTTTTCCTTTATACTTGACCTCAAGCGTCTCCCGGTTGTAACGTTTTCCCTCGCAGACCTCGCACGGCACATAGACATCCGGCAGGAAATGCATCTCAATCTTTAAGATTCCATCCCCTCCGCACGCCTCGCAGCGTCCGCCTTTTACGTTGAAGCTGAATCTTCCCTTTTTGTAGCCCTTCGCCTTTGCATCCGGGGTCGCCGCAAACAGATCGCGGATCATATCGAACACGCCCGTGTAAGTTGCCGGGTTTGACCGCGGCGTTCTGCCGATCGGCGACTGGTCAATATCAATCACCTTATCCAGCTGCTCCATGCCAAGAATCTCATCATGCTCTCCCGGAATGCAGCGCGCCCGGTTCAGGTCGCGCGCCAGCCGCTTATAGAGAATCTCATTGGTCAGTGAGCTCTTTCCCGAGCCGGACACGCCGGTAATGCAGGTCATAATCCCGAGCGGTATGTTCACATCGATGTTTTTCAGGTTGTTCTCCCGTGCGCCTTTGATCGTCAGAAATCCCGTCGGTTTTCTGCGCTCATCCGGTACCGGGATCTTGATTCTGCCGCTTAAGTACGCTCCCGTGATCGACTTCGGATTCTTCATGATCTCCTGTGCCGTACCGCAGGCGACCACTTCTCCACCGTGTGAGCCGGCTCCCGGTCCGATATCCACAATATAGTCCGCGGCAAGCATCGTATCCTCGTCGTGCTCCACGACAATCAGCGTGTTGCCGAGATCTTTTAAATTCTTCAGCGCCCCCAGCAGCTTATCGTTATCGCGCTGATGCAGTCCGATCGACGGCTCGTCCAGAATGTACGCAACCCCGACCAACCCGGAACCGATCTGCGTCGCCAGACGGATACGCTGTGCCTCTCCTCCCGAGAGAGTACCGGTCGCTCTGGACAGGGACAGATAATCCAGTCCCACTTCATTCAGGAATCCGACGCGTGCGCGGATCTCTTTTAAAATCTGATCGCCGATCCGGTGCTGCTGCTCCCCCAGCTTCATCTCCGCCAGAAAGGCATTGAGATTCTTCACCGACATGGATGTCATCTCATAAATATTTTTATCCGCAACCGTCACCGCCAGAGACTCTGCTTTCAACCGCTGTCCCTTGCAGGTCTCGCAGGGGGTAATCCGCATGAACTGCTCATATTCCTGCTTCATGACCTCCGACCCGGTCTCCCGGTATTTGCGCTGTACGTTTTTGATCAGTCCCTCAAAAGCAACATCATAAACGCCTTCCCCGCGCTGTCCTCTGTAATGGACTTTCACTTCCCTGCCGTCCGTTCCGTAGATCAGGACATGGCGGATTTCCTCCGGGTATTCGCAGTACGGCGTCTCCAGCGAAAAATGATACTCCTCCGTCAGCGCCTTTAAAATAGCGTATGTGAAACTGGACGGATCTGTACAGGACTGCCAGCCCATCACCTGGATGGCGCCTTCCGCGATCGAGAGACGTTTATCCGGAATCATCAGATCCTCATCGAATTCCATTTTATAACCAAGTCCGAAACAGGTCGGGCACGCGCCGAACGGATTGTTGAAGGAAAAACTTCTCGGTTCAATCTCGCCGATGCTGATCCCGCAGTCCGGGCAGGAAAAGCTCTCCGAGAACTGAATCGGTTCACCGCCGATCACATCCACGGTCATGAGTCCGTTTGCCAGTGTAAGCACATTCTCGATGGAATCCGCCAGGCGCTTCTCAATTCCTTCCTTTACCATGAGACGGTCCACCACGATCTCGATATTGTGCTTCTTATTCTTGTCCAGTTTGATCTCTTCCGACAGTTCATACATGCTGCCGTCGACAATCACACGCACATAACCACTTCGCTTCGCCTGCTCAAACAGCTTCTGATGCTCGCCCTTTCTGCCGCGCACAACCGGCGCCAGCAGCTGGATCTTCGTGCGCTCCGGCAGTTCCATGATCTGATCGACCATCTGGTCAACCGTCTGCTTTTTGATCTCTTTTCCACACTTCGGGCAGTGCGGCACACCGATCCGCGCATAGAGCAGTCGGAAGTAGTCGTAGATCTCCGTCACCGTTCCCACCGTTGAGCGGGGATTGCGGTTCGTTGACTTCTGATCGATCGAGATTGCCGGCGACAATCCCTCAATCTTCTCGACATTCGGCTTTTCCATCTGCCCCAGGAACTGCCTTGCATAGGAAGACAGCGACTCCATATAGCGCCGCTGTCCTTCGGCATAGATTGTATCAAATGCGAGGGACGATTTTCCCGATCCCGACAATCCGGTCAGCACGACAAATTCATCTCTCGGAATATCCACATCAATATTTTTGAGGTTGTGCTCATTCGCTCCTCTGATTTTAATATATTTTCTTTCGGATGTTTTCTTCATTGTCTTATCCTTTCTACAGATCACGCAGCATCCCTTTGAGTTCGATCATCTTGTCGCGGTATTCCGCCGCCGCCTCAAAATTGAGATCCGCCGCCGCTTTTTCCATCTTTTTCTGGATATCGGCGATCAGTTTCGTCAGTTCCGCCTTGTTCATCGACTCCGGAGACTTCTTGAAATTCATTTCTTCCTTTGCGATCTTCTTGGAAACAGAGATCAGTTCCCGCACCGACTTCTGAATCGTCGTCGGTGTAATGCCGTGTGCCTCGTTGTACTCCTGCTGGATCTTGCGGCGCCGTTCTGTCTCCTCGATCGCAACGCGCATGGAATCCGTAATCGTATCCGCATACATGATCACATGTCCCTCACTGTTGCGCGCCGCCCTGCCGATGGTCTGGATCAGCGACGTCTCAGAACGCAGGAAGCCTTCCTTGTCCGCATCCAGGATTGCCACCAGGGTAATCTCCGGTATGTCCAATCCCTCACGCAGAAGGTTGATGCCCACCAGCACATCGAACACATCCAGACGCAGATCGCGGATAATCTCCGCGCGCTCTAACGTATCAATATCGGAATGGAGATATTTGACGCGGATCCCCAGTTCCCGCATGTAATCGGTCAGATCCTCCGCCATTTTTTTCGTCAGGGTCGTAATCAGCACCTTGTGGTGGTTCTTGATCTCCTTGTTGACCTCACCCACCAGATCATCAATCTGCCCCTCTACCGGGCGCACCACAACCTCCGGATCGAGCAGTCCCGTCGGCCGGATAATCTGCTCCGCGCGCAAAAGTTCATGCTCATCCTCGTATACGTTCGGCGTCGCCGAAACGAACAGCATCTGGTCGATCTTGCCCTCAAATTCCTCAAAATTCAGCGGGCGGTTATCCTTCGCAGACGGCAGCCGGAACCCGTAATCCACCAGCGTGCTCTTTCGTGACTGATCCCCCGCATACATTCCGCGGATCTGCGGAATTGTGATATGGGACTCATCCACGATAATCAGATAATCATCCTTAAAGTAATCCATCAGTGTGTGCGGCGTCGCCCCCGCCGGAAGCCCCGCCAGATGCCTGGAGTAGTTCTCTATACCGCTGCAGAATCCCGTCTCTTTTAACATCTCAATGTCAAAATTCGTGCGCTCCGCGATTCTCTGTGCCTCCAGCAGCTTGTCCTCGCCCTTAAAATATTTCACGCGCTCTTCCAGCTCCGCCTCGATGTTATCGCACGCTCTTAAAATCTTTTCCTGCGGCACAACGTAGTGGGAAGCCGGAAATACCGCAAAATGCTCGAGCCGGCACTTAATCTCGCCGGTCAGCACATCAATCTCCGTTATACGGTCAATCTCATCCCCGAAAAACTCCACGCGGATCGCCGTATCGCCATAGTTTGCCGGGAATATCTCAAGCACATCCCCGCGGACCCGGAACGTGCCGCGATGAAAATCCATCTCATTTCGCGTGTACTGAATATCGATCAGCGCACGGATGACCTCGTCCCTGTCCTTCTCCATGCCCGGGCGCAGCGATACCATCATGCCAAGGTAATCCTCCGGGCTGCCCAGACCATAGATACAGGAAACCGATGCCACAACGATCACATCTCTCCGCTCCACAAGCGCAGCCGTGGCAGACAGGCGCAGTTTATCTATCTCCTCATTGATCGCCGAGTCTTTTGCGATATAGGTATCCGTCTGCGGCACATACGCCTCCGGCTGATAATAATCATAGTATGACACAAAATACTCGACTGCATTCTCCGGGAAAAATTCCTTCATCTCCCCGTAGAGCTGCGCCGCCAGTGTTTTATTGTGAGAAATAATCAGTGTCGGCCGGTTCAGCTGTTCGATGACGTTCGCCATCGTAAAGGTCTTACCCGAACCCGTCACGCCGAGCAGCGTCTCAAACTGGTTGCCCTCACGGAATCCGCGCACCAGTTCTTCAATCGCCTGCGGCTGGTCTCCGGTCGGCTTGTATTTGGAATGTAATTTGAAATGATCCACTTGCAAATCTCCTTTTATGTTCTCATAAAAAATAGAAAGCGCCCTTTCCCGGCTGTGCAGTACATGTCCGGAAAATCTTTGATGCTGCAAATCGGAAATTACCAACGCTTCATGTTCTTCTCAAACTTCCCGGTATATGCCTGCTTCAATTCATCTGCCGTAATTCCGTAACAGAGCATGACATCATTGTAGTACATAAGAACATCTGCCATTTCCTCAACCAGATCTTTTCTCAATTCTTCCTGTGTCAGGGCATTCACTGCACCATGCTTTTTGACAATATCAATCACTTCACCTATTTCGCCAACCATCCAAAGCATCTTGTTCTGTCCTGTTTCCGGACAGATCGGTTCCCATCTGTCCTTGTACTTATCCTGCAAGCTTCTCTGCATTTTCTGCATTTCGTTTATACTAAAATCTTCCATACCACATTCCTCCACCATATCCCGACTGAACCCATTCCGGAAACGGGAAATTGTTCTATTGTTCTTTCTATTTCTCTCAATAAGCAAGCTACAACTTGCAGTTGTTTATTCTATAATTTTTTTATCCCCAAAATACTGTGTTAAAATCAAAATTAGCGAACTACAAGCAAGTACTCCGTCCATAATACCTGCAGGTAACATAAACATCATCAGGATCATCGTAATGATACAATTTAAAATAGACAATACCAGTCCCCACATTCTATTTTTCCACAATCCAACTGCTCCTATGACCCTCACAATACCATAAAGCATTCCCATTATAAGCATCAAATCCATATTTTCTTGAAAATACGGAACAATAAACGAAATATACTCATTTATATTAAACTTATCTGCCCCTAATATAAATATGGGAATGAGGCAAAAGCAGCCGCCTATTTCCATAAAGGCTCCATGAATCATCATCAACACTGATGCAATTTTATATTTCTTCATCAAAACATTCCTCCCCTGAAATAGTTCTGCAAATCAAAAATTTTCACTTTTTTGCAGCTTAATAAGCTGAACCTTGCCATCCATTTTAACATCCTTGACAACAAAATCATACTTCTCAATCAATGAAATTCTGCAAGTGGAAAGTTATACCGTTATTTCAATCTGATTTTCCTCTATTGCAACAACACAGCTTTCATAATAGCCATCGCCTGTTGTGCGTGGACCACTGACGACCGGATATCCTGCTTCTTCCAGTTTCATTGTCAATTCATCCACTTTTTCTTTACTGCCGACGCTGAAAGCAATATGGATTAGACCTGTTCGGTTAAGTGTTTTCTTCATATCCTCCATATCCGGCTTATTCATTATCTCAAGTCTCGAACCGCCCTCAAAAGCAAGAAAATATGGCCTGATTTTTCAGTCTATCTCTCGTTCCAACAGCCCCTAACAATCATGATTTTTCCGATTCTGCAAACTTGAATTTCATGCGCTATTTGTTTATCAACCATTCCATAGTTTCAAAATTCAAATATAGTTCTATTTCTTTTCCCCATGTCAAAAATTCAAAACAACTGATTTTTAAAATATTCTCTCTCCATTCAACAAATTTCAAATTATCAGCATTAATGGGAAGAACTATGTTTTCCATATCGCTAATCTTAGTATTTGCAAACATCTCAATGCCATAGCCGTCTGTAACTAAAATTTTTCCAAATGGTGTGACTGTTATATCTACATATTCTGGTTGTGAATAATATTCCATAATTTCACCACCATAAATATCTAGCACATACATATAATCAGAAGTCAAAACAACAATAATTCCTAATGTTGTAGAACAAGATACCCCTCTATATTTACCTCGAAATTCACCACACCAAATATCGTCTTCTTCGGTAAATTTTATCCATGTCCAATCAGTTGAATTCCATGGACTTTTTATATCATAAATTTTTTCAATATATTCCCCTGAATATGGTTGTTGAATATATTCTGCTCTAGAAATCATTTAAACGCATCTCCAAAATACCGATTTTTATTGCTAACAAGCAGACATTATCTTTCATATAAAATATGTAAATCTCCATCAACAAATCCAATACCTATTGCTTGATATTTTTTTAAACTTCCAGCATATTTCCCAAAAGAAAGGTATTCATTCAATAAACCAATAAAAAATGTTTCCATTGATTTCCAATCACTTTCACGCTCTATCATAAAAGGATTATCTCTTGTAGCAAATACTTCATCACAAGCCCAATCGTCATTATCCCTATCGAATGAAAATGTGCCGACTAATTCAATAGACCATTTATTATCTGTATCTTCATATAAATTAAAGTTAATCGCTTTTATTTCACTATTCAATTCATTCTTTAAGATCAAATCTAACCATTCAAAGAAATCTTTGTTGTTTTTATTCGGTTTTAATTTATCAAATAATCCCATACTTCGACCTCCACAAATATCGATTTCTCGATTTCAAAAACTAGAAGTTATCTTTTTCTTCCTAAATATCGGCATACTTTTGATTTGTATTGCAGGTAC